>SKEY01000331.1_pt1 | contig 80346 bp, 75 predicted proteins | sample 4843871 | NCBI WGS metagenome assembly SKEY01 (sample SAMN11008797, study PRJNA524170) | human gut metagenome | biome: Human fecal sample; material: Feces; isolation source: fecal sample from pouch patient p36 | host: Homo sapiens | place: Israel: Tel-Aviv | collected 2016-12-04
GGCGGAATCAGGGCAGGCGCGGGCGGAATCAGGGCAGGACCAGGCAGAGCCGGGACAGGAACAGACGGGCCGGCAACGGGCAGATATGGGGAAGGCATTGGACAAGATGGGCGATGAACATCAGAAAATGCAGAATAATCCGGAAGCATATGTGCGTATTACCGGGGGTACCATAGAGGTAGATGCCATGGCAGATGGAATTGACTCCAATGGAAACCTCTATGTGGAAGGCGGAACCATCTACATAAACGGCCCTGTCAGCGATGGGGATGGAGCACTTGATTATAATGGGACAGCAGTTATCAACAATGGTATTTTCGTGGCAGCGGGAAGTTCCGGGATGATGCAGGGATTTTCGGAAGAGTCCGGGCAGGATGTCCTGATTGCATACTACAGCGAATGCCAGGAGGCAGGAACTTCTGTCATATTGACCGATGAAAGCGGCAGGGAACTGCTCAACTTCACACCGGAAAAAGAATTTTCCTGTATACTGATCAGCATGCCGGATTTGGAGCAGGGGAAGACATACAGATTATCCACGGCAGATGCTTCGGAAGAAGTTGTACTGGACGGCGTCGTCACCCAGCTGGGGGAACGGACAGGAGGCCATGACAGGGGGCGCGGTCCTGGCAGCGGAACCGGGAACGGAAGCGGGGCAATGTCAGGAGTAAGGACAGGCAGACCTGGAAAAGGAAGGTCACAGGATAGTGATAATGAAAGTTGACCATGCACAAGTTACAGGCAGATGATGGGAAGGGATGGAAATAGCGTATCAAAATGCCTGGGCGTGTTATCCGTGCCCAGGCATACTGACATTATCCGAATATTGATACTATAGAGCGTATTAAAGTCCATTCTCCCTATCGGTACGTATTAATGGACATTGGCTGCTGTTCTGACCAGCTTTTCCAGCAGTGACTGCATTTTTGGTATGACGGGGTGACCGGACAGCCCGTACTCTTGTGCCATATTATCCAACCTTGGGAATGCCAGCCAGGTACTGCCGGCCTCATCTTCCCAAATTGAAATCCGGAGGGGCAGCTCCAGGGAAATGCTCTGGTCAGCCTGCATAAGTCCTGTGCCCACCTTGGGCGAACCGAATACAAGGACGGTTGTGGGGCGCAGGGTAAGACCTGCGTCTGTAGCATTTTTTGCATGGTCGAATTTGGCAAAGAGAGGGATGTCCTGGGCTTTGAGGGCATTTTCCAGACGTTCAACTGTTTCCTTAACAGGAAGCTGGCCTTCCGTCAGATACAGGCGGTTGTCGTCGTAATTGGTGGACAGAAGGTCTCCGTATGCCCCGGCAATCCTGCGTCCCAGATTGGTAAAATCCACCCCTTCCCTGTTGGCCAGCAGGGTGACGCAAACCAGTTCCGAGGAATCTGTGAAACGGCTGAGGAAGGAAGAGTAGCCGGGAACAGAACCCTTAATATCCATCAGTCCTCTGTGATGGTAAAACTGCCAGCCAGCCACAGCAGGTACCGTCCGCCCATCCGGCAGTTTCCATGGTGCGTATATCAATGCCCGGTTTTCGGGATTATGTATCAGCACAGAACCAGCCAGTCCAATGTCCCAATGTGAGATATCCTGGGCAGATGCCCATATGTCGGAGAACCCGGGGAGGGAGGCTGCGTCAGCCGGATTAAACAGTGTACCGTCCTCATGGTAAGAAGCGGCTGGTTCGGTGGGGTTGATATACTGTTTATCCGATTTGAAGGCCTGGTGGACATTATCCGTAAGGCTTACATCCTCATGTGGAAAACTCTCCAGGTCCTCATGGAAGCCGGTATGCTGCAGGCCAAGATAATGGATTTGACGTTCTGTTACAAAATCATGATAGCTCATGCCGCTGGTCCGTTCCACAATCTCCGTAAGCAGCAGGAAGTTGGTTGCGCTTTGTTCCACATCCGTGCCAGGCGTGAAATGCAGCGGCTGGCAGATGACCGGTCCCAATCGTTCCGTCAGCGTCCCTCCACGGCATGGGTCAAAACCCTCTGCCGTCCTGTAGTCCGCAATACCTGATGCATGGCGGAGCAGACAAAGTACGGTAACGGCTTTCCAGGTATCGGGCAGCTCCGGTAAATAGTTTCCAGCCGGAGCATTGACATCCACAATTCCCTGTTCGTAAAGCTGCATGACTGCTACGGCTGCAAATGCCTGTGAGACAGGTCCGACGGGCCACATGGTGTTAGGGGATGCAAGCCTCTTCTGTCCGCGGTCAGAGTAACCATAGCCGGTCACCCGTGGTATGTATGGGGCCTGGACAATGGCCAGGGTCAGCCCGTCAATCTGCTCCTTATCCATGAAATCCCACACCATCTGGTCAACGGTACGCCCTAAATAGGAAATATCCGCGCTGCCCCTCATTTTCATGATACTGTGTTCACGTGTATTCATATTACGTCTCCTTTCGGTGAAATACCATTTCAGGTATTGGTTAATGTTTGTCCTATGGGAATATGTAAATATAAATACACATCCTATATTGTAACTACAATACTTACAGTTTGGTTTGTCAAGGAATCCAGACATATTTTAACAGCCTTGCTGGAATAAAGACACAGTTGCATAAAAATGGATAATGAATTATAATGTAACAAGTGCAGGAAGTTTTGATTCTGCCCTGAATAGAGCAGATGCGGTGGTTGATGAAAGGAGATTCAACATGAAGAAACGTTTGGCAATGACATTGACAGCCTTGGCGCTGAGTGTGATTATGGCAGTACCCGCCTATGCAGGTACATGGAAATATGTGAATGATCAATGGAAATATCAGAGAGGCGCTAACAAATTTGCTTACAATGAGTGGGTTAAGGACAACGGGAACTGGTACTATCTTGATAAAGATGGTTATATGAAGACCGGCTGGCAGCAGATAAACGGCATATGGTATTATATGGATCAGTCGGGCGTTATGCAGAACGGCTGGTTCAAGGACAACGACAAGTGGTATTTCCTGCTTCCAAACGGGGCAATGGCAGTCAATACAACAATCGACGGCCGGCAGCTTGGACAGGACGGCGTATGGGTTCCGGCAGAGGGACAGGTAGAACCTGCCAACACCATGGACCTTAACACCCCTTACCTGATTCAGAATATGTCAGAGGGATTTTCCACAAAAGGATATAATATAATTACTTCCGGCAAGAATGCCAGCGGGGAACGCTGGACCAATGCAATCCGTCTGAAAGGAAAAGGCAGTTATGTAAAGTATGATACCAAGGGTGAATATAAGCTGCTTGCAGGAGCCGTGGCCCCATCATCCCAGTTTGACAGTGCCCTGATGGCAAGGATAACGGTGTATGGGGATAATGATACGGTCCTTTATACATCACCGGATATCCATTATAATGAAAAGACCATTTATTTCGGCGCGGACGTTTCCGGACAGAACACGGTGCGCGTGGAGGTTTCCCTGGTGACGGATAATTTCTATGATGATCCGGTTATATTGATGGATGGGCTGGCTGTTTATAAGTAGGATCGGAAGATGGTATGAACCATAATAATACAAGTAGAAGTTAATGAATGGAATTCGGGCTGTATATCTGTTAAGATGTCCAGTCCGGATTTTTATTTCGAGGACAGGGAGGCCCTTGGCCGGATAAGGCGGAACTGGAGGCGAGGCATATTTTACGTATCGGGACAGTTCCATAGGAGGATTCATATCAGATTCGGCTGGCATGGCTTGATGATTAACTGGGAATGCGATATAATGGAAAAGATTCATTTCCATTATATTCTGGGAAAATGTCGGCAGAGTGTTAGAAGAATGTTAGAAAAACCACTTATGTAAACTGGAAAGAGGATAACAAAAAACCCTTGATTTCCAGTAAAATCAAGGGTCTGCATCGTCGGAGTAACAGGATTTGAACCTGCGACCTCTCGGCCCCCAGCCGAGCGCGCTACCAAGCTACGCCATACTCCGTTACTATTTGTGAACCTCTAGTATTATAGCAAAGATTTTTCATTTTGAAAAGCCCTAATTTTAATTTATTCAGGAGAATGTAAAATGACACAGGAAAATGCTGTTAAGAAACGGATATTCAGCTTTGATTTGGATATGACGCTGCTGGACCATGCAACATGGGAAATCCCGGCCAGTGCAATGGAAACGCTGGAGCATCTCAGGAAGGATTCCGTGATTGTCATTGCCAGCGGCAGGAACATGGACCATGAGATGAGTTCGATGTACCGGGATATGATTAAGCCGGATGCAGTCATCCATATGAATGGAACCAAGGTGGTTGCAGAGGGAAATGTCCTGTATGAGCATTTAATGGATAAGGAACGTCTGGAGCGCCTTCTGACCTATGCGGATGAAAACGGCATTTCCATTGGAATCGGTACAGGGGGATATGATTATTATATCCATCCCGAAGGGGTTGTGCGCATGGATGAACTGCGCTGGGGTGTGTCAGAGCGTAATTTCAGGGATGGATGGGAGCTGATGGAACTGCCGGTGCGGACACTGGTATACATAGGTGGGCCTGACCGGGCAAAGGAGTTGGAGGAGCATTTCCCTGAGTTCAAATTCCCTATGTTTTCCGGGAAAATGGGCGCGGATGTGGTGGAGAAGGAGGCGTCCAAGGCAGAGGGGCTTCTGCGTATCTGCCAGCACTACGGAATCAGCATGGAGCACACGGTTGCATTTGGCGACAGCATGAATGACTATGAGGTGGTCCAGGAGGCGGGAACCGGCATCGCCATGGGGAACGCGGTGGAGGAACTGAAGATGGTGGCGGATTATGTTACGGATGATATTAACCGGGATGGGGTATGGAAGGCCTGCAGGCATTTCGGATGGATATAATATAACAGGATGGGAGATTTACATATGGCTAGGAAATATGATGTTGTGATAATCGGCGCAGGACCGGGAGGATATACGGCTGCCTTTAAGGCGGCGCAGTTTGGACTTTCTGTGGCGCTCATAGAAGCAAAGAAGATTGGAGGCACCTGTGTGAACCGGGGGTGCATCCCGACCAAGGCGCTGCTCCATGCATCGGATATGTTCCATATGATGCAGAACTGCGATGCGTTCGGAGTGTCAACAGACTTCATTGCATTTGATTTTGGTAAGATGCAGAAGTATAAGAAGCAGGCGGTGGCAAAGTACAGGGAAGGGATTGAAGCCGGCTTTGAGCGTTTGGATGTGGATATTATCCATGGAACCGCCAGGCTGCGCAGGGACAGGACCGTGGAGGTGGAACTGGCAGAGGGCGGCCGTGAATTCCTTCAGGGAAATGCCGTCATCCTGGCAACAGGCGCCGTGCCAATCATGAACGACATACCGGGAGCCAGCCTGCCTGGGGTATGGAACAGCGACCGCCTGCTGGCTGCGGAAAGCTGGAATTTTGACCGCCTGACCATCATGGGCGGCGGTGTGATTGCGGTGGAATTCGCAACCATGTTCAACAATCTCTGTTCCCAGGTGACCATTGTGGAAAAGCAGAAGCACTTGATGGCCCCCATGGATGATGTGATGTCAGTGGAACTGGAAAATGAACTCAGGCGTAAAGGGATTAAGGTATACTGTGATGCCACGGTAACAGAGATTCTGGAGGAGGAAGGCAGCTTAAGCTGTGTCATTACACCAAATGACGGAAGCGAACCGGTTAAGACGCGGGCAGGACAGATCCTGATGGCAATCGGCCGCCGGCCGGATGTGTCACGTCTTCTGGGAAAAGACATTTCCCTGGATATGAAGGATGGCAAGATTGCAGTGAACAGTGATTTTGAGACAAGTGAGCCAGGCGTATATGCAATCGGGGATGTGGCTGCCAGGACACAGCTGGCCCATGTGGCGGCTGCCCAAGGTACCTATGTGGTGGAAAAAATTGCGGGAAGGCCCCACAGTATTAAGCTTGAGGTTGTACCCAATGGTATGTTTGTATCGCTTCCAATTGTGCCAAACTGTATTTATACAGACCCGGAGATTGCCACGGTGGGAATCACGGAGGAAATCGCCAAAACGTGCGGACTCAAGGTGCGCTGCGGACATTTTTCCATGAGGGATAATGGCAAATCCATTATCACCGGCGAAGAACATGGCTTTATCCGGCTGCTGTTCGAGGCATACTCCAATACCATTGTGGGTGCGCAGATGATGTGTCCTAGGGCAACGGATATGATTGGCGAAATTGCAACAGCCATTGCCAACGGCCTGACAGCCCAGGAAATGTCCTTTGCCATGAGGGCGCAGCCTACCTATAACGAGGGAATTGGGGCAGCCATTGAGGATGCCATGCGCCATGATCCGGTTTAGATGCAGGGAATATAAGCTAAGAAAAGAGAGGGAAAAACAATGAACGTGATTCAGGAGAGACTGAGCGCGCTCCGCGCTTTGATGAAAGAACAGGGCATGGACGCATACCTGGTGCCTACGGCAGATTATCATGAAACGGAGTATGTGGGGGAGCACTTTAAATGCAGGAAATATATAACCGGATTTACCGGTTCATCCGGAACCGCAGTGGTTACCATGGACGAGGCCTGCCTGTGGACGGATGGACGGTATTTTGTTCAGGCGGCCTATGAGCTGGAGGGTTCATCTGTCACCATGATGAAAATGGGGCATGAAGGTGTTCCTGAGGTTGAGGAATATCTGGACTACAAGCTTCCGGCCGGGGGCTGTCTTGGGTTTGACGGCCGCGTGGTCAATGCTGCCGTGGGTCTGAACCTGGAAGACATGCTGGAGGACAGGAATATCAGGATTTCCTATGGAGAGGATCTCATTGGAAGGATATGGGAGGACCGCCCTGCCCTGTCTGCACAGCCGGCCTGGGTACTGGCGGAACAGTATGCAGGTAAATGCAGCAAGGAAAAAATTGCAGATGTGCGCGAGGCCATGGAGAAGGCACATGCAACCGTCCATGTGCTGACTGCATTGGATGACATTGCATGGCTTTTGAACATCCGCGGGGACGATATCCTTTATAATCCGGTGGTGTTGTCTTATGTAGTCCTGACCATGGATCAGCTGTATCTGTTTATCAATGAGGATGTAATCTGCGGCAGGGCATATCCATATTTGGATAATGATGATAGTACGACTACCAGGGAATATCTGGAGGGTATAGGGGTTACCATACTCCCATATGATAAAGTGTATGACACGGTGGAGGGACTCAGGAATGAGAAGGTGCTGCTGGAAAAAAGCCGGGTGAACTATGCCATCTACCGACTGCTTGACGGTTCCAATAAGATAATAGACAGGATGAACCCAACGGCGTTGATGAAGCCCATAAAGAATGATGTGGAAATTGAAAATGTGAAAAAAGCCCATATCAAAGATGGCGTGGCTGTGACAAAGTTCATTTACTGGCTGAAGAAAAACATAGGAAAGATACCCATGGATGAACTGAGCGTATGTGAATATATGGAAAACCTTCGTAAGGAACAGGAGGGATGCATCAGTCCCAGCTTTGCAACCATATCCGCATACGGAGCACATGGGGCCATGTGCCATTACTCGGCAACCGAGGAAAGCAACATACCATTAGAGCCAAAGGGGCTGTATCTCATTGATTCCGGCGGACAGTATTATGAGGGAACAACCGATATCACCAGGACCATTGCAGTGGGGCCGCTGAGAGCAGAAGAAAAGGAGCATTTTACCCTGGTGCTTATGAGCATGCTGCGTCTGGGGGCGGTGAAGTTCCTCTATGGCTGCCGCGGTCTGAGCATTGACTATGTGGCAAGGGAGCCATTGTGGAGCAGAGGGCTTAACTTTGAGCATGGTACGGGCCATGGGGTCAGCTATCTTTCAAGCTGCCATGAGAGGCCTAACGGAATCCGTTTCAAGATGGTGCCTGAGCGTCAGGACAACGGGGTTCTGGAACCGGGAATGGTAACATCCGATGAGCCGGGATTATATATAGAGGGAAGCCACGGCATCCGTACGGAGAACCTGACCCTGTGCGTAAAGAACGAGAAGAATGAGTACGGTCAGTTCCTTAAGTTTGAATTCCTGACCTATGTGCCCATTGATTTAGATGCTGTTGAGAAGTCATTGATGACTGAGCGGGATGTGGAGCTTCTCAATGAATATCACAGGCAGGTGTATGAGAAGATTGGTCCCCATCTGACAGAGGATGAAAGGGAGTGGCTGAAGGAGGTTACGGCTGCGATATAGGAGGATTAGTTAGGAAGATTGGGGATGTGGGAAGAAACCAGGGTGACTGGTTAGGGAGATTGGGAATATCGGAAGAAACTAGGGGGATTGGTTAGAGAGATTGAGAATATAGGAAGAAACCAGGGTGACTGGTTAGGGAGATTGGGAATATCGGAAGAAACTAGGGTGACTGGTTAGAGAGATTGGGAATATGAGAAGAAACCGGAATGTGGTTCAGGATTTGCTGCCTGGGTGGGAAGATGGAACTTTCCAGGAGGGTGGACTTGGGCGGTTCCGGTTTCTTGTTTTGGTTATATATGTTTTTCTGGAAAAGGATGGGGAGATGGCGGCTGGGATGAGGCGGTTAGACTGTTGATTGGTTGAAGAGTAAAAAAATGGGGAAGCCAATTGTTGCAACAGATGGGGGGTGAGGAGGGGGATTGTTCAGAACAGGTAGCTGTGATTTCAGTGGTAATTGAAGTGGTGATTGCAACGGTGATTATAGTGATAATTATCGTAGTAATTATGGCGTTCCTGTTTCGTTATATTTACACATTAGATGAAATGTATGGTAAAATGTCGATAGGGTTTTATTACAGATATATTTTGAATTATGAAGATGATTAATTAGAGTGATAGGAGAACGAGAGAATGGCTCAGAGTGCTGGGAATCATAAGAGTGGTAACGGGAAGGTTGGAAGTAGGAGTGCTGGGAACGGCGGTATGGGTAATAGAAGAGTGGGTAATGGCAGTGCAGGTAATAAAGGTGTGGGTAACAATGGCTCAGGTATTAGAGGAACGGGTAATGGTGGTGCAGGTAATGGCGGCATGGGTAATGACGGTCTAGCTAATAGAGGCGCGGGTAATAGCCGTGTGGATAATAGGGGGAAGGCTTATGGCAATGTAGGCAATGGGTACGTTGGTAGCAGCGTAAGCAGTGTGGGAAACAGGGGCATGAGTAATAGCAATGCGGATAAGAGGAGCACTGCTTATAAAAGTGTTTCTAATAAGATAGACGGGAAGGCTGTAGTTCCGGGAAAGACGAGAAAGCCAAGAAACCCAAATAGCAGTTTTGGAGAGTTTGGCAGTGGTATAAGAGCAAGGGAAGAGGATGGGAAGAGGAATCCGGGATATAAGACGAAAGCAGCCTATGGGATAAAGGGGAAGGACACAGAAGACAGGGGTAAAAGAGTTGGATTCGATAATGAAGAAAAAAGGGAGGGGCGTAAGGCGTCAGAAGGAAGAGGAAGGGTAGAAAAAAGAGGGCATCTGCGGACGGAAACACTGGAAGATAAAGCAAAAAAATATAAATTGCAGAAGAGTAGTGTAGAAAAAGATGTGGTCCACGGGAACGTCAGCGGGAAAAATACAGAATGGAAGAAGACAAGGAAGAAGAGAAGCCTTTGTCCGGTTGAAAAATATTGTGGCGGATGCCAGATGCTGGATATGGAGTACACGGAGCAGCTAAAGCGCAAACAAAAGGTGGTGGAAGATTTATTTCGGGGAGTATGTCCTGTAAAACCGATAATAGGAATGAAGGATCCATTTCACTACCGCAATAAGGTACATGCTGTATTTGACAGGGATAAAAGAGGAAATATTATCTCTGGTATCTATCAGGAAAACAGTCATGATGTGATTCCTGTAGAAACATGTATGATTGAAGATAAAAAGGCTGATGAAATCATCGGTACAATCAGGGGAATGCTTAAATCCTTCAAAATCCGCACATATGATGAGGACACGGGATACGGGCTTCTTCGCCATGTGCTGATTCGGAGGGCATTTTCAACGAATGAAATCATGGTGGTGCTGGTTACCGCGTCCCCGGTATTTCCATCTAAAAATAATTTTGTGAAGGCACTTCGGGAGAAGCATCCGGAGATAACTACCATAATACAGAATATTAATGGCCGCGGTACCAGTATGGTTTTGGGGAATAAAGAGAATGTGCTGTATGGCAAAGGTTATATTGTGGACGAACTGTGCGGGTGTAAATTCAGGATTTCGTCAAAGTCTTTCTACCAGATAAATCCGGTGCAGACCGAAGTCCTGTATGGAAAAGCACTGGAACTGGCTGGGCTTAAGGGACAAGAGGTGGTGATTGATGCATACTGTGGCATTGGTACAATCGGCATAATCGCCAGCAGACAGGCCGGACAGGTGATTGGCGTGGAACTGAACCAGGATGCGGTGAAGGATGCGGTGAATAATGCTAAGATGAATGATATTAATAATATCCGGTTCTACTGTAACGATGCAGGCCGGTTCATGGTGAACATGGCTGAACGCGGGGATAAGGCGGACGTGGTGATTATGGATCCGCCGCGCAGTGGAAGTACGGAAGAGTTTATGGATTCAATTGCTAAGCTTGGCGCAGGGAAAGTGGTTTATGTGTCCTGTAATCCGGAGACGCTGGTTCGGGATGTGCGGTATATGAAGAAGCTGGGGTATGCGGCGGAGGGGGTGTGGCCGGTGGATATGTTTCCGGCTACGAGGCACACGGAAATAATTGTCGAATTATGCCGAAAATAGGAATATATGAACCCGATAAAGGACGTGGGAAACAGCCATGAAAATAATAAAGAATTGTATTCAATGCAAAACATGTGGTGAGGTGATTGAATCAAAATTCAGGCATGATTTCGTGAGCTGTTCTTGTGGGAGATGTAGTGTTGACGGAGGAATGGAGTATCTCCGGCGAGCAGCGGAAACAATGGATGAGTTTGTAGAAATGTCACAGTTTGAAGAAAATTAGTTTTATGTTGGTTGCGTTAAAAGCGGTGCCAGATGTGCCAGAGCAGGAGCAGGAAACGCAGGAGCTGATACAATTGCGGTTTCGGCAAGCAAAATAGTACCGATTTCGTTTCCTGCTGATATAAAGCTATTTCGAAACACCGATGGATGTGATATACTTTTTATATCAAGTGAAAGGAAATGACACATATAAAGGGCGGTGTTATTATGCAAGCAGAGAACTTGAACTTAAAAAGAAGTTTAATACTACAGTCTTTTGCACCACTTTTTTTGCTGTTAACCATTAAACATTTAGATATTGATTTATGCTGGAGATTACTTCATAAATTTTTTTCTGTCCTTTTTAGTAGAGGGGCAGTTGCATTTTCAATTGCATTAAAGCATAATTTATTTGGTGAATTTGTGATTTCAATTATGGGTATTTGTTGGCTGGTTCTTACCATAATTGTTGCTTGTGGATTTAATGGTATGCAAAAAGCTGGATTTAAGGCGGCAGGCGAAAAAATATTAATTGAAGATGAGCAAAGTGATAATAGCGCGACATTTTTGGTGACATATGTTCTGCCACTTTTAACGGATGATGTAGAATCTTTTAGAGGATTAGTGGTTTTTTTAGCGATGCTTATAATGGTGATTATGTTGTTAATTAGTTCTAATACTTTTTATCAAAATCCGGTTTTGGCAGCAATGAAATATAGAACATTTTCATTTAAATTTTTGAATCCAGAAAATGATATTACTCATCCGGATAGAGTATATGTTGGAATCACACATGGACTTTTAGTAGATGAAGAAACAGTGATAAAAAGAAAATACATTTCTGACGGAGTCTTTGTTATTTACAATGATTAACATAGGGGGAAGTAAACAATGCCAGAAGAAACTTTAAATGAAGAACAAATAAGAATGAAATTAAACGATTTTTATGATAATATCGCACAATGTGGGTTAGAGGCTTTCGTAGTAAAGAAAAATGCACCTAAGTTAAAAAGAATGTCATTATCGGAAGCGTGTAATGATTAAGGAAAAAATTTCAGAACAATTCTAAAAGAAATGTTTGTTAATATTCTTAATGAACAGTACCTGTCACTAGATGTAGAGTATGCGGATGGACGACAGGTGGCTGATAATCAACATAAGAATTTGATTTTTGAACAGGGAGAAAGTTTTCGACCATTCTCATTTTTGAATGATGAGGCTGAAAAGGGTGAATTTGTTTCAGAAGATTTAACAGAGGCTTGTGGTCTTGCATTTCAGCTAAGAAAAGGAGAAAATACTGTTTGGTTATACCAGCATCTTTGGAGTATTATGGTGCCGAATAAGAAAAAAACAAATCTTATGGCTAGGTTGATGCAGTTTGAGAATCAAGTAGTGTTTTCGGAACAGAGTGAAAGCTTGCTTACAATAGCAAATAAGATAGATATTTTAATAATGGGTGACGCTCTGATAACAAGTAATGTTACACTTTTACAGAAATATTTTGGATTTCAGGATTACATTTATCAGTCTGCACAGCGTGCGGTACAGAGCATAATTCAAAAGAGCCTTGTTGCAAATAATGAAAAATTGATGGAGTATATTAGCAGAGGTAAACCCAAATATGCCAAGAAAATGATGCGTATTGGAACATCCAAAGTATTGACTTTGACGCAGGATCAACTGATTGAAAAAATTAATACTTTAACGAGATGGCAGGGGAAGTTTAATGTTAATCAAGATACAAAGCAAATCACATTAGGTACATATAGTGAAGTGGAGAGCCTGATTGATCTGTTTGATGAGAGATATACTCGTTCTGATGTAACAGATACGGAGTATGATACAGATGTAAAAACTGTAGCTAAGCCAGTGGAAGGGTAACAAGATTTTGAGTTAATAAATCGTGGGGGACAAAGGCGTTGGATAATCGAAATCAAATGGGAAAGAATAGAGATGGAGTGACGTTTCCTGTTGCTCCAAATCTTTCCGAGATGAGTGATGCTTATTTGAAATTTATAGAAGAAGTAAAAGCAGAAATCCAAAGGCAGCGGATTTCGGTTGTATTGAATGCAAATTCAAGCATGATATGCCTGTACTGGAACATTGGTAGAGCTATTCTGAAAAAGCAGGAGGAAGAAGGATGGGGCGCAAAAGTCATTGACCGCATGGCCAAGGACTTAAAGGATGCATTCCCTGAGATGTCCGGATTTTCTCCGAGAAATATCAAATATATGCGAAAGTTTGCAGAGAGCTGGCCTGACTTTGAAATTGTGCAACGGGTCGTTGCACAAATACCGTGGCGTACAAATATCTCCTTGCTGGATAAAGTGAAAGATAGCAACAGTCGCATTTGGTATGCAAATAAAACGATTGAAAATGGATGGAGTAAAACAATTTTAGATTTGCAAATAGAAAGCAAATTGATAGAACGTTCTGGGAAAGCCGTGAATAATTTTCCAGTGGCATTTCCACTGGCAGATTCCGAACTGGTCAACCAAGTGTTCAAAGACCCCTATCTGTTTGATTTTCTTGGCACGGATATGCCACGGAGGGAAGTAGAGATAGAGCGGCGGCTCACAGAACATATTCAGAGTTTTCTACTGGAGTTGGGACAGGGGTTTGCTTTTGTAGGCAGACAGGTACATTTGGAAGTTGGCGGCGATGATTTTTATATCGACCTTCTGTTTTACCACCTGAAACTTCGATGCTATGTGGTGATTGAACTGAAAGCCTGCGATTTTGAGCCGGGATTTATCAGTCAATTGAATATGTACCAAAATGTAGTAAACGATGTTTTACGTCATCCGGATGATCAGCCGACAATCGGTCTACTGTTGGTAAAAGGCAAGAACGAAACGGTGGTAGAGTATTCTCTAGCGGGATACCAGAATCCCATTGGTGTTGCGGAGTGGAAAAATCAGATTACCAAGGCATTGCCGGAGGAACTGCGCAGCAGCCTGCCGTCCATTGAAGAAATCGAAAAGGAACTGGAGTAATAGTGCCACAGCCTGTGGCACTATTAGAATCCAGATATGCAGAACAATATTGATAAGAATAAGACGCTTGAGCCTTGATGGTTCGAGCGTCTTATTGTTGGCAGTATTCCACTATCAACAATTTTATATCTGGTGGTGCGTCACATCGCCAAAAGCTCAAATCTATGCTATAATCTAGTCAGAAAAAAGGCAGGGCTTGCGTAAGAAAAAAGAGGCAGGCTGACTTTTGAGGTGAATCATAAGGCTTCCGCCAAGGCCCAACCATGCCTTTCGGGAATCTTTTTCACACACTCCACACATTGCGAGGTTTGTGCCGAATTGTGTAGAAAATTGAGATAATAACGATTCCGCTTATTTTTGTTTAGAGGATAAAAGAAAGGGTTATAATAATGGACAAATTTTACTATGAATTTAAAATTGATGATGAGGACGGTTTGGTAAAAATAAAAAATCTTCCTGATAATGTAGAACTACTCTCGGCTCCTCGTGCAAAGCAGGAGGAAAAATGTTATTCGTATGTATTGCATAATACTGATATAAGACTTGCAATTTTATATTTAGAGAAAGCATTACAGGTGGAAGATTCTATTGAGAAAAATGCATTATTTGAAGCCGCGGTAATTAGATACATAAAATGTTTTACAAGTTCAAAGAGTGGAAGAAAACAATTAACCCCTAGTAAAGTCTATAAAAATATACAAGGTGATTCGTTAGGATGCCATATGAAATTTAAAGAAATAAGAGATTCATATATTGCACATGATCAGAATGATTTTTTAGATGTCAGAATGGGAATTGTATTGCAAGATGGTGAACTAAAAGGGGTGGTGTGTCCTCCAAGGCAAGCAACTTTTTTGTATGAAGAGAATATAAATATATTACTGACTCTATGCAAAATTACATATAATTTTATAGAGAATACTCTTAATGAAGAGATAGATAAGATTCATAAGAAGTATAAAGATGAGTGGGATATCAAAGCTATAAAATCATTTCCTAAAATGAAAAATGGATGATAAAGAAATATACAAAGTGGTTTTTCTCCTATTGAGGGAATTGAAAGAAAAGTTGGATGAATTTGTGCAACCGGGTGTTGCATAAATCGAGATAGCTACTTAATAACTGAAGATTTCCGCCAAGGCTCAACCACGCCTTCCCAAAATTATTATCACATACTCAACACATGTGGAGTGTGTAGTATTGATGTCACAGGTTGAGAAATAGACAATGGAAAAGTGTAGGAAGCAGGAGGGGTGGTGTGTGTGTTTGGACAGCGCTTCCGGCCACCGGTTTTTTATTGCTTTGCCAGTCTTGGAAAAATGGTCTAAAACAAAAATCGGCGGAGAGTTAAATGGACAGAACGGATATTGGGGGGTTGAGGAGATAAGATTGTTAAAAGGGATGTCGAGTAGACAGCTTATATATCACGGAAAACAAATGATGATTTTAGGCATATCATCTCACTGGCTTGCGGATCCCAAATTGATACAATACATCCGAACAGATTGTTTGTTTGGTTCACGGTAGAATTTAAGTTTGGGGTAGAAACGGATGAGGAAATTTGAAATGAGAGGAACTGGTGGCTTGCTGCTTTAAAAGAGTGGCAGGGCACTTTTTGATGTCTATACATGTAACTTGTGTTAATCCACCACAGGACTTATAATAAGAGGTAGGTTTGTGAAGGCATGTAGTAAGCATGGGAATCCTTTATAAGAAGATTAAATTGATAGCACGGGCATTATTTTTAAGTAGAACAATCTTGATATATTGAGTTATATTAGACGAAGGGGGCTTTTACAAATGAACATAGAGGTACAAAACCTGGATTCTCTCCGAAAGCTTGTAAGAGACCTTCAGAAAGAAAACAAAATATTGAAAGAAAAGTTGAAAAAAGCTAATATTCCCTTTGACGAAACCCATATTTTTGAAGAAAAAATAGAGGATATAGCGGAATATGATCCGGATCAGGGAGCGCGTATTATTGGAAAAAATATTACGGAGGAAATGGCAAATTATTTTTTCTCGATGTTCTGGGGAAGAACAGATGTATATGCCAGGCGAGGAAAGAATGGTGGGTATTTTCCCCAGTGTGATAATCGATGGGATAATCGAATTTGTCCCAGGCAGAGAGGGGAACAGGTAAGCTGTGAAAATTGCGAAAACACGAAGTGGGCAAAGCTTACGCCAAAGAAACTTGTTGAGCATCTGGTAGCATATAAAGAAGATGGTTCTGATGTTTTAGGTGTTTATCCTTTGCTGGCGGATGGGACCTGTCGATTTATTGTGTTTGACTTTGATAATCATGAGAAGGGGGCAGAAAAAACAGACTTTGCAAATGTAGACGAAGGGTGGCACAAGGAAGTAGATGCTCTTAGACGGATTTGTGAAAATAACGGTATTAAGCCGCTTGTGGAGCGTTCAAGATCCGGAAGGGGTGCCCACGTATGGATTTTCTTTAAAAGACCTGTGTCCGCGGCTCTTGCCCGTAATTTTGGCTTTTTATTGCTTGACAGGGGGCAGGCTTCAATCAATATGAAGTCTTTTCGGTATTATGACAGAATGTATCCTTGCCAGGATGAAGCAGGCAGTATTGGTAATCTAATCGCATTGCCATTACAGGGGCAGGCACTGAAAAATGGAAATAGTGCATTTGTTGATAAAAACTGGAATGCATATCCGGATTAGTGGGATATTCTGTTAAATCACACAGAAAAACTTTCCATAGAAGATGTTGAAAGATACATGACCGAATGGAAAGAAGAGATGGCAGAGACAGAAGGAATGGCTGTTGCTGATTGCTTGGACAGACCTAAGCCATGGAAGAAGAAACAGGCGTTTTTGAAGTTTGATGTGGTTGGAAATATGCATATCATACTGGGTGATGGAGTGTATGTTGATACTCTGAATCTGATGCCTAGAATACAAAATCAGATAAGAAGCCTGGCGGCATTTGATAATCCTGTTTTCTATAAAAATAAGAGACTGGGATATTCTAATTATTATAATTTCAGTGCGGTCTATATGGGGAAGGACGTTGACTGATATATCAGGATTCCAAGGGGATTAAGAGAGAAGTTGCTTGCAGCGTGTGAAGAGGCCCAAATTGAATACGATATAGAGGACCACCGCGAGAAAGGAAGACCAATCAGAGTCTCTTTTAACGGTGATTTAAGAGTGGGTCAGGAGCTGGCTGCAGATTTTATGCTTCAGCATGATTATGGCGTACTTAGTGCAACGACTGCGTTTGGGAAGACTGTGGTTTGCAGTTATTTGATTTCTCAGAGAAAGGTAAACACGCTCATTCTGCTCCAGAGCAAAGATTTACAGGAACAGTGGGTGGAAGAATTGAATCGATTTTTGAACATTGACGAGGAGCCTCCTACATATAAAACGAAGACTGGAAGAGAGAAAAAACGAGATAGTGTAATCGGTATTTTGAATGGTAATAAGAACACTCTGACTGGGATTATCGACGTGGCAATGGTGGGTTCCGTGTATAGTAAGGGCAACTTCAATGATTTTATAAATTCTTATGGAATGGTCATCATGGATGAATGCCATCATTGCGGTTCCAAACTTTCCGTGGAAGTTATGCAGAAAGTGAACGCCAGATATGTATATGGTGTTTCGGCAACACCCAAGAGGGGCGACAATCTTGAAAAAATAATCCATATGCTGTTAGGTCCAATTCGACATAGTTACACGGCTAAGGAGAGGGCTGTGGCACAGGGAATCGGACATTTTGTGTATCCGAGGTTTACGCGGGTAATGGACATAAATGAAAACAGAAATGAAATTAACGGTGCGTATGGACTTATCAGTGAAAACCGTGCGAGGAATGAGCTGATAATGGAGGACACCAAAACGGCAGTTTCTTCAGGGCGTACTCCGGTGATTCTTACAAGGTATAAGGAGCAGGCAAAATATTTATATGACCATTTATTAACAGATGCCGATTATGTATTCATTCTTTACGGGGATAACAGTGACAAAGAAAATTCAGAGATTCGAAGACAGCTCAAGGAGGTTCCAAGGGATAAAAGTCTTATCCTTGTGGCTACCGGGCAGAAAATCGGAGAGGGTTTTGATTATCCCAGATTAGATACATTAATGTTAGCAGCGCCTATATCTTTTTCAGGAAGACTGGAACAGTATATCGGTAGACTGAATCGTGATTATGAAGGCAAGAAGGATGTAATTGTGTACGATTATATCGATTCCCATATAAGAGTCTTTGAGAATATGGATGTGAAGAGACTGCGTACCTATAAACGTGTTGGTTATACGCTGATTTCTAATATTACGCCAGACAAACAAAATCCAAATTTCATATACGATTCTGGCAATTATGCAGATGTATTTGAACGGGATCTTGTGGAGGCGGAAAGGAGAATTATCGTATCCAGCCCTGAAATCAGTCAGGATAAGGTGGATAGATTTATCTATGTTATCAGAAACAGACAGGAAGCGGGATGCAAGGTGACAGTCATAACCACAAAACCGGAAAATGCTTTATGCGGTGGCGCGGAGTATTATCATGAAATGATCATACAGATGCAGGAGGCAGGAGTAAATGTACTTCTGAAAGAGGAAATAGCAGAACATTTTGCGGTAATGGATGAAGAACTTGTATGGCATGGCGGAATGAATCTTCTAGGCAAAGAGGATATCTGGGATAATTTGATGCGCATAAAATCCGCACAGGTGGCAGAGGAATTATTAGAAATTTCTGTGGAAGAAATCAAGAAAGAGAGAATTGTTTGATATGAACACGATTATTGATATGATGCTGGCCATCAGAAAGAATAACTGTATTTTCTATCACAAAGATACCAACGGGTTTGACTATTGCCCAGTTTCCGAAAGGAACTGGAGAGATTATCACCGGATGCGCGGCTTCCAGTGAAAGATTGGAATAATTACAGGCTTCCGTCATACGAGGAGATTGATTATGATAATATTATGCGTTTTTATACGAAAGAGTTTGTGGAAGGCAAGGAGACCAGAACGATATTATCCAATATTCTGAGAAGATTCGACTATATGGATGCGTATCTGGACAAGCTTCGGGAACTGGATTTACATTCAGATTTTTGATGAGTGGGTAGAGAAAAATGACTTGGATTTCAAAAAATGGTAAAGAGAAATCATTTATGAAACTATACAATAAAAAGCGCTTATTGTTCCTGCTCACAGCCTCAACAACTACAATGACAGCAGTGATTGTTTAGAAAGTTTTATGGGTTAGAAAATATAATAAAGGAAAACAGTATCTTGCTACAGGAGCGAAATACTATGCGGCGGATATAGGGCTTCGTTATTTTATATTGGGTACAAAGCAGGTAGACATGGGCTATATCTTAGAAAATATTGTATATCTGGAATTTATAAGACGAGGTTATGAAGTCCATATAGGAAAAATTGGAGATGCTGAGGTTGATTTTATTGCCATAGGCGTCGAGGGGAAAGAATATTATCAAGTATCTCAGACAGTACTGGAAGAGCAGAAACTAAAGCGGGAACTTTCATCGCTGGATGCAATAAAAGACCATAATCCGAAGTATCTTCTTACTATGGATTATACACCAATGACATCTTATAATGGCATCAAGCAGATTAACGTTTTGGATTGGCTTCTGAAGAAATAGGCACAATGACAAGGGAATCTTAAGTCTGTATTTTATTACAGATTCAAGATTCCTATTATAGTGTTAGAACGTCCGCATCACTCACTACTAACCCGGGAAATATGATAATATCGCTGTTAATACACATACAACCGATAATACTAATATTTAAGCCATCATAAAGCAACCCAGCCCCCCTCCAACTACACATCCCCCGGATAAGCAAACTGCACCTCATCCACATAAGTCAGCCCATTCATATCATTAAGGCTGTAGCCGCAATCATTTTCATGATATCCATTCATATGGTTCAAATCAAAATGGGCGGATGGGTCATAGGTCAGTCCATTCTGGTTTTGATAATCAGGATAAATGGGATATATCATCATAAATATCCCCTCCTTTCCGGTCTTTCTGTTAGGATGCCGGAAAGGAGGGGATTTTATTCTTTGAGGCCAGATGTTCTGGGGAGAATTCCTGTCATCATGGCTGTTATCAATATTACATAATTAATCCCTTCTATCCTCGACCATTAACGTCTGAATCGTATCCGGCGATGGATTCCAGTTTAATATATAAAGTGTATAAATACGTCTTGGGCGCATGGAAACAGTGGTGGTGACCAATGTTGTTTCCGGTCTGGCAGAACGGGAAACATGGACCGTATAGTTTCCGCTCATCATGGAACTGAAGCTGGCGGCCTGCCTGAAGCTGACTGAGTTAAAGTACACATTTCCAATGGCGGCATTAATGGCGCCGCTGTAATACGCCAGATTGCATACCCGGAAACATGCGTTGGAATATGACATGGGGCATGTGGTATCTGGAATTGAAATCAGATCCAGTCCCCTGGAAGAATTGATGATTGCAATGGTAGCCATTCCATCCCCGACATACAGGGACTTGCGGAGATAGGTGTACCCATTTGACGCTATGGAAAAGGTATGATATCCCTGGGATATCCGCTCATACCGGGTCAGCTCCGGAAAATCAAGGTTCCAGGAAACAGGGCGGTTATCAATATAGATAGTAAATGCATTATAGCCTGTTGCAGCATTGAGAAAACGGACAGCCCCGCGCTGCCAGTGATTGTTGTTACAGAAAAGGCAGGGCATGGGTGCCGGATTAACGGGCGGATAAATTGGACGGTCCGGATAATATGGCGGCATGACTGAAAAGTCCGGGTCGATATCATCATCATATGATGGGACCATAACCTCGTAATCCGGGACTGAGAAATCCGGGTCAACTAAAAAGTCCGGGTCAACAGACAGATTTTCAGTAGAAGAAACCTCCGGGATTATAGAGTCCTCAGAAAGCTGCGCAGCAGTTAGTGGTAGTGATTTGAATTGATTCATGATAATTTCCTAATGGTTGATTTATGATTAATATATTCTGTATTTTTTATATAGTGACCCTATCATGAATGATTTTTAATATAAGCGACAGTACCGCTGTTTTCTGCTATAATTGTTTTATAATCGTCAAAATAAATGGCTGGAAAGAGGGAAGTCTGTGTCCGAAAGAGAAAAAATAAAAACCACAAAAGGGCAGATAGTGGATTATTGGATTGGTCATGAGGATGAGTGCGGGTTAAGCGTGGATTTTGCTGAAGCCCACGAAAGGTGCTGGCGATGTGGGTGCAAAAGAGGGCTGGAGAGATGCCATATCATACCCCATTCCCTGGGAGGCCGGGATACCCCTTCTAATTTTGTCCTGTTATGCAGCCGCTGTCATCTTGATAATCCCAATGTGTCGGACCCGGAAATCATGTGGGACTGGCTGCGCGCGTATGCTGTGCCATTTTATGATACATTCTGGAATATACATGGGATGAAGGAATATGAAAGGATTTATGGTGTTTCTTTCCGTCAGGAGATGAAAATCCGGAATATCACGAAAAAGAATCAGGATGAGATGAATGATATACTAAAAGAGATGATTCAAAATGCATCTTATCATTTTGGGGACCCACATCTTAATATAGCTACATTGGCTGGAATATACCGTATGGCAATCAAGGAATATGATATGCGGCATGGTCTGGATACGGAAAAGAAAATACATCCATGTATTAATATAGCGGAGTTTCTTTGAGATAGAATACGGATTCGGTAACCATGGAAATGATTGGGAAGATGGTTGATAAAAACTAAGTAAGGAAAGCCAAAGATTCATTTGGGCGGTGGATAATGAAAATTTGTACATACTGCAAAAGTGAGATAGAGGACAGTTGTTTACAGTGCCCGAACTGCGGGGCAGCTGAGTTCGTACATAAATGCCCTGTATGCGGAAACAGCTACAGAGGTGAGACCTGTCCGGAGTGTACCATGCAGGCAATCAGTGAAGTGGTGGAATCCGTGGCTGCTTTGACTGGGCGTATGAAGGATATGATTGGGGAAGCGGAAACAAAGGGGAAAGTGGGAGTAAAAGGAGATGTGAAGGCAAAAGGGGAAGCGGAAACAAAAGGTGATATGGAGGATAGCAAAGCGGAAGCGATAACAGGAAAGACCGGCCATATAAAGACTGTCCCTAGACATCCAACCCGCACACACTCAACCCGCAAATACTCAACCCGTATGCAATCAGCCGGCACCGGGACAGAACGAAGGAAGGAATCCCTGTTTGCCAGGATAATCCGGTATATTCTTCTGGGTATATTTTTTTATTTCCTTTTTCTTGTTATAATCGCAATTCTGGTAGCCGTATATATAGCCATAACCGGTAATATGCCGGGATTTGTGATGGGATTATCAAGCTGAATCAGGTGGATGGGAGGGGTAATGAAGAAGGTAGATTACTTGTATTATATCGTCATGCTGGCTCTTTGGCCGTTGGTGGACCGTCTGCTTAGTACCGGAACCAGGATCAGCCCTCTGTTTTTCTGGCTGCTTCCCCTATATGCTGCATGGTTCATCGGTTCCCCGTTCCTGCTGTATTGGCTCAGGCAGGGGCTGCCGTTTAAAAAGTCCTTTCATGCCAGCCAGGAATGTAAAATGGAATGGAGTACATTCTGGCTTGATGAGGAGCGCGGAGAGCTGGCGGCACTTTTTATTTTGAATCCTTTTCATATCCAGTATATAGCGGTGCCGCGTATTGACAGTATGGATGTAAGGCTGGATGGACTGACAGCGGACAGGGAATATGTGCAGCAGATCTGCGTCCTTCTTGTAATTGATGGAAAAACATATAGAATGCGGGCTTGCTCCATGGGCCGTTTTGGACCGGTGGGAATGGATGGATATGGCGGAATGGTGTTACGGCAGGTTCAGGGGTTTGCGGGAGCCATATTGGAAGTGAAACAGCGGATGTGTGAGGATGGTAATTGTAATCCCGCATTACCAAAGAGGTTATGAAATCATTTTCAACCAGCGGGGCGGCTGGGGAATATGTAACAGAATGGAGGAAATGGACATGAAGCGATTACTGATTTGGGGAGCAGGGGACCAGGGAACCGTAACACTGGACTGCGCCCTGGCAATGGGGCAATATGGTGAGATTGATTTTCTGGACATGAAGGAAAAAGGCCACAGGGAGATTCCGGGATACCGGATCCATGAAGAGGCGAAGGTTGATTTGGAGCATTTCCTCCAATCATATGATGAGGTTATTGTTGCGGTTGGCAGCAATGAACTGCGTGAGAAGAAAATCACCCAACTGAAGTCATGGGGGATTACCTTGGCAACCATCGTCCATCCCACTGCCATAATCAGTCCGTCATCCTGTACCTCACAGGGGTGTACCTTACTGGCCCGCGCGGTAGTCAACCCCAATGCACGCATAGGGATTGGATGCATTGTAAATACCGGTGCGATTGTGGAACATGACTGCGTGGTGGAGGATTTTGTGAATATCTGTCCGGGAGTGTCCATAGCTGGACATACACGGATTGGAAGGAAGTCCTTTATAGGAATTGGAAGTACGGTTATTGATGATATCAAAGTGGGAAAAGAAGTTGTGATTGGAGCCGGTGCAGCCGTAATCCGGGATATCCCTGATTATGCGGTCGCGGTAGGGGTTCCGGCTAAGATTAGATAGCGGTTACTTTCTAAGGACAGGAGAACCCGGTTCCATGCCGTTGGACTGCCTGGATATCAGCAGGTTGCAGGAAACGGGAACGGGTATGTCTGCATTGGACATCAGAGGAGGAAGCACCATGACGGTACCGGCAGGAAGCAATGGCAGTATGCGGCATTTCAGAAGGATTGTGGTAGATGGCATTGAATACATATGGCTGTTCCGGTATGAGGATTTTAAATATACTAAAAATCCCTATCTGCTGGTTGGAATGCCATCCCAGCCAAAAGCATGGGTACGGATGGTATTTGAACTGGGGGACCATTTCATGCTTAACAGCGGATATCCGGCATTGTTTTCAGGAGAGGAAGTTCTGGTTAATATGAATCAGCCGTCTATGATAGCAAAGACCATCCGTCAGTGTAGGAAGATGGGGATAAGCTTTGAAGGGTCGGGGGAAATTGTTCTGGATGGTGTGGATGTACTGGAGGAAATGGGATATTCAATGAAGAAGGATATAGGACCAACCGCAGTAGGACGATAAAGTGAGGAGGAACCATGTATGTTTCGTATGTTTCAGAAAAAGAAAAGCCAGGAACCGCTGTTCATATACCGTATTGAAGATACATTTGCCATGAAAAGCGGGGATTGTGTGGTGACCGGACAGGTGGTTCAGGGAAGCGCAGGTGTAAACGATACGGTCTGGTATATGGATGCCCGCGGCACCAGACAGTTTTGTGTTGTAATCAGCGGGATTGAGTATGGCAGGGAAGGGATGAAAAAGACAGCTAAAGTCAACCCGTCCGGCACATATGGTTCCCATTATGGCATTCTCATAAAAGGATACCCCAAGGAAATGTTTGAAATCGGAGGAACGCTTCAGGCTGGGAACTGTTAGCCTGGGACCTCTAAACCCGGGACCTGCAAACCTGGGACTGATAGTTAACGGGGGAGGGTGAATATGACATATCTGGATGAATTCCTGAAACATGTGCTGGAAAATGTAGATGACTACACAGGTGAAACCCTGGCGGAGGAGGCTGCGTCCATTCTGTATAAAAAATACGTGCTTGCCTATCTTGACAGGCAGTTGGATGTCATAAAGACGGAGAAGGAAAGGATAGGTCTGCTGGGGACCGATGCGGTCAAGGTATCCCCGCCCCCAGCGGATTCAGCCATTACAGCGCTGACAAAGGCTAAAATCAAACATCTGGAAGAAGGATCAGAATTAATTGATTTTGCCAATCATGCCGCTGAACGGTTATCAAAGGAAGACTACCAGGGATTCCTGTCATTATTTGATGATGTAAGGGGAACTGGGCCGGATGGGATCAGGCTTGCCTTACAGGGCCTTGATGCGGACCGTCCTGCAGTAAAGATTGACAATCCATTTACGGCAGGAAATATCCCGCCGCTGGCGGAACTGTATCCATATAGGGATGGAAGCGGTGTGGGCCTGGATTATTTCCTTAAAACAGATGGTGTGATGAATGATTTTGTACTGTCTGTTTCATTTGAGAAAACAGGGGATGGAGTCAAAACAGTGTTTGTGGATCTGCGGGTCCAGTAATGGATGGACCCGCCCTGTCTAGTGGACCTCCACCTTCAGCTGCAGTTCCGTCACCTGTTCCTCCACATGCTTGGTGGTATGGATATCAATCCATAAAAGCTCCAGCAGAGGACCGCGGATTGCCATGCCATTGTCCCTGGCGTATTGGAGGAGCTGGGGCACGTAGGTGCGGGTCTGTCTGAAACTGCCGCAGTAGCATACGGACAGATAGGAGCCGGCCTCGATGCGGTGTTCCCCATCCGGGTGAAGGATGAAGACAGCGTCATACTGCTGGCAGCGCCCGTCCAGGGCGTCTGACAGGTTGACGAAGGAACCCATCTGGTTGTTGCCGATGATATACTGCCGGTCCGGCCCAAAGGAAACCAATTGCTTAATCAGGATGTCCATTTCTTCATCCGTCTCATAGCTCTGCATGATCCGGTGGCAGGGACGGGACGGCATTTCTTTTAAACTGATTTGGCCAAGGACAAGTTCTCCGGCCTGGGTAATGGTTTCACGTCTGGTTATGATGTTCTCCCGCAGGGAGTTCAGCCTTGCAATCTGCTGGTCTATCACATGCATTTCCTTCCGGAACAGTTCCAGGGTGGAACCGATGCTTCTGTTTTCAATATAGGAGCGTATCTGGTCCATGGAAAACCCAAGCTGGCGCAGGTCGCGGATGACATTGAGGCACCATAGGTCCTCTGTGCGGTAGACGCGGTAGCCATTGGGCGCCCGGCGGGGAACCAGGATGCCAAGCTCCTCGTAATAGCGCAGGATGTCCGTGCTGATGCCGTATAATGCTGCAATCTCCCCGATTTTATAAAATGTTGACATGATAGCTCTCCTAAATATGGCAAAAATTGCTGTTTACCTTGGTATTATACCAAGGTTTATACTTTATTTGCAAGATTAGTTGTGTGAATATGAAGGAGAAGGATCATGAATTTCGAAGGAGTGTCGCTGAAGAAAGCATTTTGGAGGTTTGTCTGGCCGTCTGTTCTGGCGCAGTGGATATTTGCACTGTATACCATGGTGGACGGGATGTTTGTGGCCAGGGGCGTGTCGGAGGTGGCTTTGTCAGCTGTTAATATTGCATCCCCCTTTGTGAATTTCCTGTTTTCCGTGTCCATCCTTTTTGCAGTGGGAACATCCACCATTGTGGCTATTTTCCTGGGACAGGGGAAGCACAGGGAGGCCAATCAGGCTAATACGCAGAACCTGGCAGTGTCGGGTGTCATTGCGTCTGTTATTATGGCTGCGGTGTGGCTGTGTCTGGATCCGCTGGTGATGTTTTTAGGGGCAACGGAGTCCACGGTGGGATATGTGCGGCATTATATCCTTTCCATCCTGCCCTTTACCTGGTTTTTTATCAGTTCCTATACGTTTGAGACCCTGGTAAAGACCGATGGGTATCCGCGCTTTGCAGCCATTGCGGTGACAACGGGCGCGCTGACAAACTGTGTCCTGGATTATCTGTTTGTCATGGTATTTTGCTGGGGGATAGGGGGAGCCGGTGTTGCAACCGGGATTTCGCAGATGCTGACCGTATTCCTGTACCTGAAGCATTTCCTTGGGGAAAAGGCAACCATCAGGTTTGCAAGACCTGACTGGAGCTTCGTGCAGTTCTGCAGGGTGGTGAAAATCGGGCTTTCCTCAGGACTTACGGAATTATCGGCTGGTTTCACGGTGTTCCTGTTTAACCACGCCATCTTACGTTATATCGGGGAGCAGGGGATTGTCAGCTATACAATCATTGCTTATGTGAATACCATAGTGGTCATGTCCATGGTGGGGATTGCCCAGGGAATCCAGCCGTTAATCAGCTTTTATTATGGGAAAGGACAGCGGGCGGCGTGCAGCAGGCTGCTCAGGTATGCGGTTACAACAGCGGTGGGTATGGCGGGAGCGGCATTCCTTGGCTCCATGGCAGGGGCGGATGGGATGGTTTCCCTGTTTATTTCTGAAAATCTGGAAAGCCTGAGGGTGTATTCTGCCGCCGTGTTCCGGATATTCAGCATATCGTTCCTGGTACTGGGGTTCAATATTGTGGGCGCGGGATATTTTACAGCCATTGAGCGGCCAAAGGAGTCACTTGTCATTTCCCTGGGAAGGGGGATGGTAATCATGGCTGCGGCCCTGGCCGGATGTATCGCCCTGGCCGGCGGCAAGGGAATCTGGTGGGCGCCAACGGTTTCGGAGACCGTGTGCCTGGGTATCACGCTTATATTGGTGTGCCGCCATATCAGGCGTGAAACGGCAACGGCAGATGTGCCCCATGGCGCTGTGACACCGGTCATGGACGAATCATGATTTCCATCATATAAATCCAGGACGCTTCCTCTTGTGCAGGGGAGGCGTTTTGTGGTATGTGCCCTGCGTCTTGTGACCTGTACCCTGTACCCTGTATCTTGCGTCCTGAAATTCATTGCAGACAGCATATAAAACATTTATAATAGATACCGCAGGGCATCCGAATGGCCCTGGAAGCACCATGGGTTCCATGGATATAAAACAGAATAAGAGATTGGAAGGTGGAAAAATGGACAAGCAGGTCTTACTGATTAATGATTTGGCGGGCTATGGAAAGGTGGCGCTTTCTGCCATGATCCCGGTCCTGTCCCATATGGGATATAACCTATATAACCTGCCCACGGCGCTGGTATCCAACACATTGGATTATGGTAAATTTGATATTTTAGAGACAACCGGTTACATCAGGAATACCATTGGCGTATGGAAGGAACTGGGGTTCTGTTTTGACGCGGTTTCGACTGGTTTTATTGTGTCTGAGCTTCAGGCAGGGGTAATCGCGGAGTATTGCAGGGAGCAGGCGGGGAACGGGACACTGATTTTCGTGGACCCCATCATGGGGGATGAGGGAAAACTCTATAATGGGGTTACGCAGCAGACCGTAGGACACATGCGCAGGCTCACCGAAGTTGCGGACTATATCGTGCCCAACTACACGGAAGCCGTGTACCTGGCCGGGATGCCGTACAAAAAGGACGGCATCACAAAGGAAGAGGCCGGGAATCTGATTGACAGGCTGAGGCAGATTGGCGCTAAATCCGTGATTGTCACCAGCGCATGTGTGGAGGGAAATGACACCGTGATAGGGTATGACCATAAAACAGGACAGCGCTTTTTCCTTCCTTTTACACTGATTCCGGTCCGTTTCCCGGGAACCGGGGATATTTTCTCCTCCGTCCTTATGGGGAAGGTGCTGGCAGGGGAAGGGCTGCGGGAAAGCACCCAAAAGGCCATGGATATCGTAAAGGAGATGATCCTGCGCAACAGGGATAATGCGGATAAGTTCAAGGGGATTCCAGTGGAGGTCTGTCTGGAGCTGATTGACATCTAGTATGTGCTGTGCCAATCCAAGTGAAGCCTGACATGACAGCTGCCGCAGCCATATCCATATGGTTAAGGATCCGGCTATCCGGGACAGGATTTTTAGTGTATAATAAATACAGTCAGCAGTGCGCAGAATATACCAAAAGAGGAGAAGAATGAGATGCCGCCGTTAAATCTTTTAATAAAGCCGTCTTCCGGCATGTGCAGCCTGAACTGCACCTATTGCTTTTACCACGATCTGATGAGTAAGAGGGAGGTTCCGTCTTACGGCTTCATGTCGGATGAGATAAGCGGGATATTGATCCAAAAAGCGCTTACATATGCTTCAGGCCAGTGTTCCTTTGGGTTCCAGGGAGGGGAGCCTACCATGATAGGCCTGGATTTTTACCGGAAATTCGTGGAACTGGTGAAGAAGCACAATCACAAGAACCTGGAAATCAGCTACTTCATACAGACCAATGGATACCTTCTGTCAGAGGAATGGATGCGGTTCCTGGCAGAGAACCATTTCCTTATAGGCATTTCCCTGGACGGAACCATACATACGCATAACCGCTACCGCAAGAATTATGACGGGAAGGATTCATTTGCCCAGGTCATGGATACCATTGAGCTTTGCAACCAGTATAAGGCTGAATATAATATCCTGACCGTGGTCAATAAGGCCACGGCCATGAGTGTGCGCAAAGTATACCAGTTCTACCGCAGGAAGGACTTCCGTTATCTGCAGTTCATTCCCTGCCTGGATCCCATTGGCAAGGAAAAGGGAAAGGAGGAATATTCCCTTCTCCCGGAGGAATACGGGCGTTTCCTCTGTGAACTGTTCGATCTGTGGCATGACGACTACTGCCATGGACGCCTGATATCCATCCGCAATTTTGACAACTATCTGGGCATACTGAGGGGATATCCGCCCGAGGCGTGCGACATGCGGGGACAATGCAGCATCCAGCATGTGGTGGAGGCTGACGGAAGCGTTTACCCCTGCGATTTCTATGTGCTGGACCAATGGAAGCTGGGCAATATCCGGGAAGAGGAGTTCGGTGATTTTGCCGCAAAAGAACGGGCGGAAGAGTTCATTGCCCTGTCCCGGAACCAGGACGCGGAATGCAGGAACTGCCGGTACTTCAACCTTTGCAGGGGCGGCTGCCGCAGGGTGCGGGAGGAAACCGGACAAGGCCGCAATTACTTCTGCCAGTCCTACAAAATGTTCTTTGATCATGCCCTGGAGCGGATGATGAAGATGTGAGATATGGAAGGAATCAACTGAACCGCAGCCGACAAGTGAGGAGGGGAAATGTCCAAGACAAAATATATAGCCGTATTGTTAGCCGGAATTATCAGTGCTGCCGGCCTGACCGCGTGCCTGAAAGCCAATGGCAGTCAGATGAATGCAGCGGATACCGCTGATAATGAAACGCTTTCCCTTGAAATGGAAATGGACGCAAATTACAGTGATTCAGACCCGTTTGAGAATGGACGCCTGTTCTGTGTGTCCGAGGATATGGAAGCTTTAAACGCAGAGGTTTCATTTCAAATGGATGGGGAACATGGGATTGTGGAAATAAAGGACAGGGATGCAGACCAGGTGTTATGGAGCAACGCCTGGGATGGAAGTGTCAGCAGTGATACGCATGCAATCCTGCTTACGGACCTGAAAAAGGATAAAGAGTACGATGTACGGTTTACCGGGACAAAAATCAATCATGCGGTTGTAAATGTTACCTTTGAAAGCGGCTTGGTCCGGGAGAAAGAAAGACCCTCAAAACAGGCCTCCAATTGAATTGTTTGAACAAAAGCCGTGGCATATCAGGATGCCGCGGCTTTTGTCCATATGCTTTTCTGTATGAAACCTAAGATAAAACAACATTCCTACACAATGAACTTCGCGATTTTCTTCCTCAAATCCCCGCATCCATCCTCGTCAATATGAAGGACCAGTTCCACGGTACGTGAAATTGCGAGATAAAGAACACCCAGTATGGACTTGGCGTCCACAATCTGGCGGCCATATTTGATATCAGCGTCGTAATCAAAGCGGCTGATGGTATTGACAAAATCAACTACCTGATTTGGCTGTTCGAACCTGACTAACATGCTTGTCATAAGTATACACTCCTTTGTAGAACATTCAATTCATGTTGTTATTAGTATAGGAGGTATGGCCGGGTTTTTCCATGGTAAGATTTTATGATTTCATGCAAAATTTAACGAAGAATACGGAAAATCCGGTCTAATCCGGTCTTTTTATGGGAGAGGGGGGATGTTGGCGCAACGGTAACCATTGGATTATTAAAAAAATATAAAGTTTTCAATGGCTCTTGACAGTATATGAAATGCGTGTTATATTACATATAGAACAAATAAAACAATAACTTTATTTCATAGAAAAGGAGAGATGACTTATGTTGATGCCTAGTATTTTTGGAGAAAACTTATTGGATGACTTTTTTGATTACCCATTTGGCAGAAGCAGCACCTTTGATATGATGAATACAGATATCAAGGATACGGATGCAGGCTATGAGATTACCATGAACATGCCTGGTGTAAAAAAGGAAGATGTGAAGGCGGAGTTAAAGGACGGTTATCTTACCATCCGGGCCACAGCCAATACCAGCAAGGACGAGAAGGGGTCTGACGGCAGATACATCCGCAGGGAGCGCTATTCCGGTTCCTGCAGCAGAAGCTTCTATGTGGGCGATGCGGTGACCGAGGAGGACATCAAGGCTAAGTTTGAGGACGGCACCCTGAAGATGCTGGTCCCGAAAGCAGAGAACAGACCGGCGGTGGAGGATAAGAAGTATATCCCCATTGAAGGATAAGGGCTGCGGAATCCCGGCGGGGTAAGTTTCAGGGACAGAAGGCAAGAGCAGGAAATTAAGGGCAGGAAGATAAAAGCAGGAAGATAAGAAAAGATGGTGTACGGGCCGCAGCCGGTTGGTACACCATCTTTTTTCCTGTACGAATGAATACAACACCTTGATCTTACAGTTATTTTACAGAATATGACCCGGTAATTTTACATGGATTTTGTATAATGGATTCAGACACTTTTGAATTGTATCAAATGAATGCAAAGGAGGAATCCCATATGAAGCTGATAAAAGAATACTGGCCCCTGGCAGTGTTGGGAATGATTGGTGTATCATTGTTTGCAGGTGCAGCAGCCTTTGTGTTGCAGAATCCGTCTGTTTTATAAAATATATTGGGAAAATAAGCCAGAAACTCCCCTTTTCATTGCCTTTTATTGGAAGGATCGTTATAATGGATTACATAACTACTTTACCAATAAAAGGATAGCGGGGGCAATATGATGTCAGATTCTAAAATCCGGCCGGCAAAGCCTGGGAGAACAGGTGCAGACAGGTGGAAATCATCCGTCTCATTTAAGATTATCCTGAGTGTGCTGGCTGTCTTAATTCCATCCCTGGTGATTTTAATCGTAACCTCCTGTATCGTGGCCTCCGGCTCGATTTCAAGGCTTAGCGGAAAAATGCTGGATATACAGACCGATTATGCGGTGTCCATTGTGGATGAATTTTTTAACAGCAAGGCCGCGGCAATCAGTGTATTTGAAATTGACCATGATATACAGGCTTATTTTGATTCAGTGTCCCGGCCTGAGGATATAGATGTATATGAGGACAGGGAAATCATCCTGAGGGAACTTAAAGGGGCGTTGGACAGGATGTCGGGATCCATGGTAATCCAGGTGTGGATTGCCGATGCAAAGACAGACAGATACCTGCTGTCCACGGGCGGGACGGTGAAGGCTGATTTGAACAATACAAAGTGGTACCATTCCGTGCTCTCCAGCAAAGCCACGGTCATATCGGACCCGTATCTGGACCCGGCTACCGGTAAGACGGTGGTTTCCGTGGTCACGCCTGTGTTTTCTGCTGACGGGGCAGGTATCATCGGATTTGCAGGGGTGGATGTTGATGTGGACAGCCTGTCTGAACTGCTTGCAGGCATCAGGGTTGGGGAAGAGGGATATCTGGAGCTTTTGTCCAACCAGTCGGATTACATATACAGCGATGACCCCACAGCCATGGGAAAGAATGTCTCAGATCTGGATATTTCAGATGATTACAAGGAAAAGGTCCGTTCCAATTATAATGGTGTGGTGGATTTCAGCTATGGCGGGGTAGGATATACTTCCAAATTCAAAAACTGTACAAGCACGGGCTGGCTGGCCGTTGCCACCATACCCGTGTCCGAGGTGAATTCCACCCGGGACAGCATGATAGGAATCATGATATCCATGTCCGTGTTCATCCTGGTTTTGCTGTGCGCAGTCATCATAGTACTGATACGGCGTGTGATGAAGCCCATGGCTATAATCAGCGGCAATATGGAGGCGTTTGCCCAGGGGAACCTGGATGGGGACATACAGGTACAGGGCAGTGATGAGATTGGGCATCTGGCGGACAGCGTACGCTCGTCCACCCATTTGCTGAAAGAGATGATAAACGATGTGTCCCATATATTGGGAGAGATATCCAGGGGCAATCTGGAAGTAGGGACAGCGGACAGTTATATCGGGGATTTCCGGTTTATCCGGGAAGCATTGGAACAGATCATAGGGTCCCTTAATTATATCCTTGGGCAGATCAACATCTCCGCGGAGCAGGTGTCCTTTGGCTCCGAGCAGGTGGCGGCAGGAGCCCAGGCCCTGTCACAGGGGGCTTCGGAACAGGCAGGCGCCCTGGAGGAACTGGCTGCCAGCATAGAGGATATTTCCGGGAAAATCACGGTCAATGCAGACAATGCGGCCCAGGCCACAAAAAGGGCCAGCGAAGTGGGAAGGGAGGCAGTGGAAAGCAACAGGAGGATGCAGGAAATGCTTGCAGCCATGCAGGATATCCGCGTCAGCTCCCGGGATATAGCAAAGATATTAAAGACCATTGAGGATATTGCGTTCCAGACCAATATACTGGCCCTTAACGCGGCGGTTGAGGCTGCCAGGGTAGGGGAAGCAGGCAAAGGCTTTACCGTGGTGGCAGGCGAGGTAAGGAACCTGGCCGTTAAAAGTGCGGAGGCATCCAAGGGAACAGCGGCCCTTGTGAAGAATTCACTGGAAAAGGTGGACGAGGGTGTGCGGATCGCGGACGAGACTGCAAAGTCCCTGAAGAATGTGGTGGAAGGCGTGAAGGATGTGGTTGCGGCCGTGGATATCATATCTGCCGCATCCAATGAACAGGCCGTGTCCGTGAAACAGGTTTCCAGGGGAATTGAACAGATTTCCAGTGTGGTGCAGGTTAATTCGGCCACGGCTGAGGAAAGCGCGGCTGCCAGTGAGGAACTGTCCGCCCAGGCCATACTGTTAAAAGATCTCATAGGGAAATTCAGGTTTAAGAAATGATTCTGGCCTGAGGAAGGATCCTGGCTTGAGGAATAAAGGAATAAAGAAATAAAGGAATCCTGCGGCGCCCAAATGGTACATGGGCGCCGCAGGATCCTTTTATCCGTACCGTGTGTTAAACCAGGTGCCCTGCCTCGAATACCGGGGCATCCGTCCGCTCCTCAATCCGCATCCGGTGGGCGTTATGTACCTTTTCCCGGCAACGTGCCAGGATGTCCGGAACCTCCGCCCAATCCTCCAGATGCGCGTTGCTGGCCAGCTTTTCTTCCTGCAGATGGGCCTGGATGACCAGGCTGTAGTACAGCTGGGTATCCACATGTTCAGAACTGCATATACGGGTCAGAAGCTCCGTAAGGGTCTGGTATTTGGTCAGGAGGTGCCTGGTAGCCATGGAACGGCTGTAGGGGATTATGTAACAGTTGGCAATCAGTCCAAGGACTGCCCCTGCCAGGATATAGCCCAGCCGGATGACGAATATATTCCCCACCTGCCAAAAGCCGAATGCGTTCATGAATACAGCGCCCCCCAGTGCGCCGATGGTGGAACATGCAAATGTTTCAGCATAATCGGTAAAATAGAATGAAAGGTAACCGGAGAGCATCATGGCAGCGGTGCGCCCGGCAGCCGAAGGAATCAGGGAGTAGATCACAACAGAGGCCAGGCCTCCGGTTATGGTTGCCAGGATACGTTTCTTTGTCTTGACCGGCACATCATCTGCATAGGGCAGGGATACGGAGGCCAGGGTGAACAGGAGCCATCTGCCGTGGGGCATCCCCAGTGCCCGTACCAGGCAGGCGGCTGCCGACAGCACAAGGGCTGTGCGCAGCGCATAGACAGCCCGCACCGGGCTTACGTCCAGGGCAGCCATGAGGCGGAACCGGAAGGACAGGGAGGTTTCGCGGTAGCGGGACCTGTTCTGGGGATCTGTCATGTGCAGCAGCCTGTCGCGGATATAATTCAGGCTGTTATGGAACAGGACAGCGGTTTTGCTGTTTTCAGTGTCCGGCGGGCCGGAGGGATCCGGAAGGGGAATGGTACCGGTTTCCTGTTGGAGGAAGGAATAAAAGGCAGCGAGCCAGGAGCGCACGTTCATAAGCAGGCCGCGGTCATTGGGGGATAAGGGGGCGGGCAGTTCATTTATAAGGACCAGCAGGTGTTCCAGGCCGCGGCCCGCATCAACCATGTAGAAACTGGCGTCGGAGATGCAGAGGATCCGTTTCCTGCGCTCATATACGGTCCGGCTTAACTGATACAGGCGGCTGCGCATGTACGGGAAGTCCGGCGCTTCCCCGTTGCCCTCCAGCCGTCTGTCAATGTAACGGCTGATCATATCAACCATCCCGCTTAAGACATCCTTGGCTGTCTCCACCACCCGCTTCCTTCCCATGAACCACTGGTACAGCATGATGGACACGGCCCCGGCCAGCATGGCCACAAGCCTTCTGGGAAGCTGGGCTGCGCTGACAGGGGAAATATATATCAGGAACAGATAGGATAAAATATAAGGAAAATACAGATGGCTGGAATACTCATAGGTAAATGCGTACAGGATTCCCAACAGTGTGGTAAAATTAATGATAAACGACAAGGGCATGGGAAGGGCGTTTACCCAGTAGGCGGCCAGGGCCATTAAGACCAGTACCAGGGACTGGACAATCAGATGGCGGATGGGGGCGGCGGTCAGGTCACGGGCCATGAACGCGGACATCATGATTGTGAAGATGACGCCCACAATGGAATTTTCCGGGCCGAAAATGTGCTGGAAGACATTGATGTATGCAACGATAAAAATAAAGCTGAGTGTGCCGAAGCGGAATTTGTCCCGTACCGGCGCAGGGATTTTAAACCGGATGTTCATGAATGTATGCATCTCCTTTGTTCTGGCTGATGGTTGGATAGTGATTGACTTTGATTACATTTCATATATAATCAAAGAGAAAAAGTCATAGAAATATGATAGTCATGTTTTATTTACTAATTAACAAGGATAACATTTTAACAGGATTTTGTCAATGGGAGAAAAAGATGAAGAATGCAAAAGCATCGGAGATGTTTGTCCAAAACCTGCTGCTGGTGATGCCGGACTGGCATTCCAAACTGGTTAAACCTTTTAGGGACACGCTGGACAATGAGATGAGCCTGGAGACATACTACTGCCTGGAGACGCTGCGGGCATGCGGCACCGCCACCATGTCGGACCTGGCCCACCAGATGAAGGTACCCAAGCAGCAGATGACAAAACTGGTTGACAGGCTGAGCCAGAGCCGGTTTGTGGAGCGGGTGCAGGGAAAGGATGACCGCAGGGTCACATGGATTCGGCTGACGCCGCAGGCAGTCTCCTATCTGGATGAATATTACCTTAAGAATACGGCATTCATCCAGATGCTGGAGGAAAAGCTGACCAGGGATGAACTTCAGAGGCTGAATGATGCGGTGGAGGCCCTGGAGGAGATACTGCCTAAGTTGACATGAAGTCCCAGCTGTCGGTGACATCCGGGCTGTTAAGCCTGCCAAGGGATACCATCTTCCTGCCGTAATCCCTGCCAGGTTCCAGGTATGCGGAAAATGTCCGGCTGTTGTCATAAGTGCGGAAGGAGTACTTCCTTGCGGACAGGTCAATCATTGCAGTGTACTGTGTGTAATCCGCGGTTTCCCGGTCCGTCATGACAGCGCCTTTGGGGATGCTGACATTTTCCAGTATATGGAATCCTGTGTTTAGCGCCTCTTCCTGGCTGGACGGGATGGGGGAATGGCTTTTCAGATAGGCGGCCCTTACAAATCTGGAGGGAGGGGTAAAATCCCCGGGCAGGCCCAGCGTGCCCGCGCCCTGCCCGAATGGCGCCAGCCTCACGGACCCCCAGTCAGCGTCCTGAGGCTGGTAAGGCGACAGGTCCATATAGTTGCGGAGATTGGTCATATGCCATTGGAAATCGGGACTGTTGGCCAGTACGCCCATTGGATCATCCATGAGCCGCAGTCCGTCCCCGGTCCGCTCTACAGCCATGCAGGCCCCGTCCTGGTCCGCAAGGATCCAGTGCAGGGGCGCCACCGTATTGGTAACGCTGTCCTTCTGTCCCACAATACGTATGGTGTCAAGCAGGGTGGCTGCCTGGCTTACGGATGCACAGAGTCCCAGCAGGAAGCTGACAAGTTCAATGGCCGCAATGGGAGGCCTTGGGTCCTTAAGGCCGTCCCCGGAGTCCACGGTATCGTATTGTGCATAACCGGGAAAATAAAGGACAGCCGCCCCAAAGCCCATCTCATTGACTCCGTCTGCGAAAATCACAGGGGGAAGATCCTGGCCTGCGCCTATGAAACTGTAGCGGCTGCGGATCCTGTGGGTGGCTGCCAGGTTGTTCCATTCATAGCCCCTTGGGGATATATAAAGTTCTGGGTCAAGGGGATAGGAAAAATCCATGGTACGGCCAAAACAGGTATTGCCCTGTGCGGTCCGTATGGTGATTGCGGTACACATTTGCACCCCTCCTTACTCGGATGATCGGATTCAGTTCCGTTATGTCATGTATATTCCGCAGCGGATGAAACATTCCGTTTAAGTGGCTTGCTACGGAAATGTAAATGCGATAGAATAGACATGTGGCTTTTAAGGAAGCGCCTGTCCCGGGGAATGACCATGGACAGCCGTGGAATACCAATATGGGAGGAAGTGTGACATGACAAAAGAAGAACTGGCGTTGGAAATCATAAAACGCCTGAAAAAAGAATATCCGGACGCAGGCTGTACCCTGGATTACAACCAGGCATGGAAGCTGCTGGTCAGTGTCCGCCTGGCTGCCCAGTGCACGGATGCCAGGGTTAACGTGGTGGTCAAGGAACTGTATGAAAGATATCCGGACGTAGGGGCCCTGGCAGAGGCCAAGGTTGAGGACATTGAACGGATTGTGAAACCCTGCGGCCTGGGGCACAGCAAGGCCAGGGATATAAGCGCCTGCATGAAGATCCTTCAGGAAGAATACGGGGGCAGGGTCCCCGATGATTTTGACGCCCTTCTCAAGCTGCCGGGTGTGGGACGCAAAAGCGCCAACCTAATCATGGGGGATGTGTTCGGCAAGCCGGCCATTGTCACGGACACCCACTGCATCCGCTTGGTGAACCGCATGGGACTGGTGGATGGGATTAAGGAACCAAAGAAGGTGGAGATGGCTTTGTGGAAGCTGGTTCCGGCCAAGGAGGGAAGCGATTTCTGCCACAGGCTGGTCTATCATGGAAGGGATGTGTGCACGGCCAGGACAAGGCCTCATTGTGATGCATGCTGTCTGAGTGACATTTGCGCCCGGAATGGGATCTGAGAGGCGGACATAAAGATAAGTAAGGCATAAGAGGATGTCCACATAACAGAGAAGGCGGTTTTTAATAGTGAAGAATTGGGATGGAAGAACAAACCACAGGCGTCTGGAAGAGGCAAAGGAGATGGCCAGCCGGATGATGCATATGCATTACTGTGAAAATGACGTGAATGGGATTGCTTCCCTGTTTGCCCCGGATGTTCTGTGGATGGGGGCAGGGGAGGAAGAGTATATTGCGGGCCGGGAAGCGTGCGTGGAGGCATTTGCGCAGATGAAAGGCAGCATTCCGCGGTGCAATATATGGAATGAGGAATATGACGCCATACAGCCTTCAGATGGAATCTATATCGTTACAGGACGGATGTGGATTGCCACGGATCCCAGTACCCGGATGTACCTGAAGGTACATCAGCGGGTGTCCTTTGTATTTCAGGACCAGGGGGACAGGCTGTCCTGCGCGCATATCCACTGTTCCAATCCATATCAGGAGATGATGGAGGGGGAAAAGTTTCCTGAAAAGATAGGCCGCCAGTCCTTTGACTATGTAGAGGAGCGCATGAGGATCCTGGAGGAGGAGATGCGCCAGAAGAACCGGCAGATGGAGGTAATCATGTCCTCCATTGCAGGCGGGCTGAAAATCAGCAATGATGATGATACCTACTCCTATGCCTTTGTCAGCAGGGAAGCAGCGGCCCTGTTTGGATATACGGTGGATGAATTCATGGAAGTCACAGGGGGTACTGCGGTGGGCAATGTGTATCCGCCTGACCTGCCCGGCGCACTGGCTGACTGCGAAGCAGCATTTAAGGACGGCGGCCTTACCTACTCCACCCGCTACAGGGTGCGCTGTAAGGACGGGAGCCTTAAATGGATTATTGACAGCGGCAAGAAGGCCCGGGATGCAGAGGGCAGATGGATGGTGAACAGCCTATATCTGGATATTACCCAGTCAGAGGCGAATGCCCAGCGTCTGAGGGAACAGACAGAACTGCTGGCCAGCATTTATGACACCGTGCCCTGCGGCATCATCCGCTTTGTACGGGGCCGGGACGGCGGTTACAGGCTGATTTCAACCAACCGCACGGCCATCCGGTTACTGGGTTACGGCACCATGGAGGAGGGGCTGGCGGACTGGCACGATGGGGTGCTGGGAAATGTGCTGCCCCAGGACCAGGAGATGCTGCGCAGCTGCTATATGGAACTGAGGCAGCCGGGCGACCGGCAGGACAGGGAATACCGGGCCAGGTGGAAGGACGGATCCGTCCACTGGCTGGAAGGGACCAACATGGTGGTCTCCGCCACCCCGCAGGGGGACCATATCATCCAGCGGACCATAGTGGATATCACACAGCGCAAGGCGCTGCAGATACAGCTGGAACGGGAACAGGAGATGTACCGGGTGTCCATGGAAGCCAGCGCGGCCGTGATGTTTGAATACCTGATGGATGAGGATGTGTTCATCAGCTATGAACCGCGGCCGGGCATGGGAGTCTGCAGGCATGAACTTCACGATTATTCCAACATCCTTCTGGAACAGAAAATCATCCACCCGGACGATATCCCCATTGTGATTGATAATATCTGTAAGGGACGGGCGGAGACATTCGAAGTGCGCTGTTCCACGCCGGCGGGGCGTCCGGGGGATTATGTATGGTACAGGGTGAACAGCCGCCTGATCATGGAGGATGGGAAGCCGGGCCGTGTGGTGGGCGCCCTTTATAATATCCATGAGATGAAGTCCCTTTTGTTTGAAAACAGCGAACACCTGTATATGAACCAGTCAGCCCTGCAGGCGATCAACGGTGTGTATGTCAGCATGTTCTATGTGAATCTCATACAGGACAGTTATTATGCTGTCCGGCTTCCGGATGCAGGCAGGAAGAGGACATTGTCCAGGGCAGGACGGTTTTCGGAAAGCCTGAACCAGTATATCCTGGAACAGACGGACGAGGCTGACCGGGAGCGGGTGAAGTCCATGTGCGCCAGGGACTGGCTGCTCCGGGAAATCAACCAGGAAAATGAGCATATGGAGGCAGAGTTCCGTCTGGCCGGACCGGAGGACGGGGCATCATGGTACCGTCTGGAAATCCATCTGGTGGCCATGGAGCAAAACAGGCCCAAGACCATCATCATTGCAATCCGCAACATCAGTTCCGAGAAGCAGAAGGAACTGGAACACAGGGAAGAGGAGAAAAAGGCAAAACAGGCCCTTGAGGAGGCATATGCCGCTGTTAACCGGGCCAACCAGGCCAAATCCGAATTCCTGTCCAGGATGAGCCATGATATCCGTACCCCCATGAATGCCATTCTGGGAATGGCCGCTGTTGCGGAACACAATCTGGATAAAGGGGATAAGGTAAAGGACTGCCTTTCAAAGATACATACTTCAGGGGACCATCTCCTGGAGCTGATCAATGCGGTGCTGGATATGTCAAAGATAGAATCCGGCAGCATCTGTCTTGCGGAAAACCCGTTCAGCCTGTCCTGTATGATGGATGAGGTGGCGCAGATCATCCAGACGGACATAGGGCGGAAAGGTCAGCATCTGTCCGTGCATATGCAAGGGCTGGGGCATGACGCCGTGTACGGGGATATGGTCCGGGTCAAGGAAATCCTTCTCAATCTCCTGTCCAATGCGGTTAAATATACCCAGGAAAATGGAACCATCCAGGTATCCCTGGAAGAAAAGCTGTCCAGCCAGAGCGGCGTGGGCTGTTTTGAGTTCATTGTGGAGGATGACGGAATCGGCATGTCCCCGGAATTTCAGGAAAAGATGTTCACTCCGTTTGAGCGGGCGGAGGACGAGCGGGTCAGCCAGATTCAGGGAACGGGGCTGGGGCTTCCCATTACCCGCAACCTGGTGCAGATGATGAACGGAACCATCGGGGTGGAGAGCCATCTGAATAAAGGGACCAGGTTCGTGGTAACCATATATCTGAAACTGGTGGACCAGGATAAAACCCGCAGGCAGGAACAGGAAGCCATATCTGAAGTCCCAAGGACATTCCGGCCGGGTACCAGGATCCTACTGGCAGAAGATAATGAACTGAACCGGGAAATCGTAAAGGAGCTTCTGTCCCTGTGCGGACTGGAGATAACATGCGCTGTAAATGGCCGGGAGGCAGTGGAGTTATTTGAAAAGAATCCCCCGGGAACCTACGGGCTTATACTTATGGATATCCAGATGCCGGTCCTTGACGGATACGGCGCGTCCATGGCCATCCGCCGGATGGGCGTGGATGGAAGGCGTCCGGATGGGGCCGGGATTCCCATTATCGCCCTGACAGCCAACGCCTTTGCAGATGATGCATATAAGGCGAAACAGGCCGGGATGAATGAACACGTCACCAAGCCCCTGGACCTGGACCACCTGCTGGAGACAATGCACCGGTGGATGGATTAATTAATGATAGGATGAAGTAAGAGGTGAAGGAATGAGAACAGGAATCGTTGTAGAAGGCGGCGGGATGCGCGGTATATATGGAGCCGGCGTCCTGGACGTGCTTCTGGAGGATGACATACAGGCAGACGGCCTTATCGGTGTGTCTGCCGGGGCAATTCACGGATGCAGCTTTGTCTCAGGACAGAAGGGACGCTCCATCCGGTATAACCTGAAGTACAGCCGCGACCCAAGATACATGAGCATGCGGTCCTTAATCAGGACAGGGGATATGTTTGGGATAGATTTCTGTTACCACGAGCTGCCGGAAAAGTTAGACCCATTTGATAATGAGACATTTGAGGCAGCCAGGACGGAATACTATGTCACATGCACGGATGTGGAGACAGGCAGGCCCGTGTACCATCACTGTCCCAGCCTGAGGGGAAACCTGATTGACTGGGTGCGGGCTTCCGCCTCCATGCCTCTGGCCTCCCGGATCGTGGAACTGGATGGGAGGAAGCTGTTGGACGGGGGCGTGGCTGATTCCATCCCGGTCATGGCGTTCCGGAAGATGGGATTTAAAAAGAATCTTGTGATACTGACCCGTCCCGCGGGATACCGTAAGAAACCGAATCCCATGATGCCCATGATACGCAGGGTGTTCAGGGAGTACCCTGAATTCGTGGAGACGGCGGCCTGCCGCCACCTGGTGTATAACCGGGAACTGGACGAGATCAGCCGTCTGGAGCGGGAAGGGGAGATACTGGTCATACGTCCAAGCCAGCGCATCGAGATCAGCCGTACCGAGCGCAGGCCGGAGCGGATTGAACAGATGTACAGGCTGGGAAGGGAAGACGCCCTGAAGGCGCTTTCAGATATAAAGGAGTTCATGGGGGCTTCAGGGAAGCGGAAAGGAGATTTGTGATGGAATACAGGAAGTTTGGACATAAGCTGGTACTCAGGCTGGACCCGGAGGAAGAGGTGGTGCAGTGCCTGACGGAGCTTTGTGAGAAGGAGGATATCAGGCTGGCAGAGGTCTCAGGGCTGGGAGCTGCCTCTGAGGTGGAACTTGGCCTGTTTGATACGGATACAAAATCATTTCAGGGAAAATGCTTCAGGGGGGCATATGAAATCGCAACCCTGACAGGCAGCGTGACAAGGAAGGATGGGGAACCATACCTGCACCTCCATACGGTGATAGGAAACCCGGTCAAGGGCGAATGCCACGGCGGCCACATGGTCCGGGCCGTCATCAGCGCGACCGCTGAGATTTTCGTGGACATCCTGCCAGGGGAAACCGGACGGAAGATGAACGATAGGATTGGCCTGAACCTGTTTGAGTTCCCGGAATCCCGGTAAACAGGACATGGAAAAGGTAAACCAGAAATCCCTGCCTGAACGGACCGCGGATGCCATCATGTCCATGCTCCACCATGAAAATTACGGGGTAGGACAGAAGCTTCCCAATGAAATCAGGATGGCGGAGCGTTTCGAGGTCAGCCGTTCCACCATCCGTCAGGCGGAAAAAATCCTTGAACAGAGGGGAATCCTGGACATTGAGCGCGGGGCGGGCACATTCGTATCCGGCAGTATGGGGATGAATGAGGATCCTTTGGGATTTTCCCTTATTTATGATAAAACCAAGCTGGCCAGGGACCTACTGGAACTGCGCCTGCTCATAGAACCCAAGTCCGCTTCCCTGGCAGCCCAGAACGCAAAGCGGCAGGACACGGAACTGCTGTTCCGGCTGTGCGATGAACTGGAGGCCATGGTGGCGGCTGGTGAGAATTACGTGAGGAAGGACATGGAATTCCACCAGGCGGTGGCCAACTGCAGCCAGAATGCGGCCATCCACAACCTGATTCCCTATATCCATCAGATGCTGGTGCTTCACGACAGCATTTCCACCAACCGCCATATGGAGGAGACGGTAAAGGAGCACAGGCGTATTGCCAGGGCCATTGCGCAAAGGCGTGGCGCGGATGCATATGACGCCATGGAGTATCATCTGATGGTCATACGCAGCCGGCTGATGGAGGACTGGTGACGGTGCGCGGGAAGCAGCGGATAGGAATGGACAAATGGGAATAGCCGGATAGAAATAGACAAATTTGTATAAAAATATATGACAATGCCCAGAAGTGATTAGAAAAACAGAGGTCCTGTTGAAGCCCGGAATCCGGGATGGTATGATGCATCCAGAATCAATTTCAGAAAAAGGAAGGGATGCATATATCATGGAGAAGATTGTGTTGGACAGCGCCATAAAATTCGGGGCAGGCCGTTACCGCCAGGACAGGAATATCCTGAAGGAGTGCGGACAGGAGATACGCCGGTTTGGGAAAAAGGCGTTTGTGATAGCGGGACCCAGGGCCTTTGATGCGGTTAAGGAGCAGCTGCTTTTGGGATTTGAGGCAGCGGGCCTGGATTATGTGGTGGAGATTTACAGCGGTCCCTGCAGCTTTGAGGCGGCAGAGGAATACGCGGGGAAATGCCTGGCAGCCGGCTGCGACGAGGTGGTTGGGGTGGGCGGAGGAAGGATCATGGATTTCTCCAAGGCCCTGGCCGAGACAGCAGGGCTTGGAACGGTGAATATCCCCACCTCCATAGCCACATGCGCTGCATTTACGGCCATGAGCGTCATGTACACACCAGAGGGGGCCAAGAGGACCTGCTGGAGGTTTGAGCATGAGGTGGATGCCGTCCTGGTGGACATGGACGTGATAGCAGGCTGTCCCGTCCGCTATGCGGCCGCGGGCATCCTGGATGCCATGGCCAAGCGGATTGAAATCCAGAATGGCAAGCCGGTAATGACACTGGAGGACAACCGTTTTGACCTGTTCACCGCATTCAGGATGTCGGAGTATACCTATGATGTACTGGAGCAATACGGTCCCCAGGCCGTCGAGGACATCCGGTGCCACAAGGTTACCAAGGCAGTTGAGGACATAACCTTCATCAACATAGCGGTAACAGGCGTCATAGCCAATATAACCAAGAGCTTCAGCCAGTCCGCCCTTGGCCACATGATGTATGACGGGGTGCGCACCTTCTTCACAAAGGAAGCCGAAGCAGCCCTGCACGGTGAAATCGTGGCCGTGGCGCTGTTTGCCCAGCTCTACTACAACCAGCTGGAGGGGGAGATGGAGCAGCTTAAGCGGTTCATGGAGCGTTTGGACATGCCCCTTACCCTGGATGCCCTGGGCGTGGCATGCAATGAGGAAAACCTTGGGATATTGGAAGGATATCTCATTGATTCTCCTTATGTGGGACAGGACCAGGAGAGCCTCAGGCGCCTGCACGGGGCCATGGGGATGATGGGGGCGCGGATGTGATTGGCGGATAATTGAAAAAAGCGGGGAGCAGAATTCCGGGCCGGGAAACCTTTTTAAAGGTTCCCGGCCCGGAATACGTTGGATTCTTATTCCAATTCCCCGGCATTTCTGATAGAATGAAAAGAGCAAGAAATAGTTGTATGAGGAACAGCGTCATAAGCGGTATCAGGAGCTGCTCACGTGTTTATATGTGCAGGATGGGGGATGGATATGGATTATAAGCATGAACTGGTTATTCCCAATGAGGATCTGCCATTCAGGATGTTCCTGTTTGAGGGCAGGGACGGCAATTACAGGGTGGCGAAGCACTGGCACCGTTCGGTCGAGGTTTTCCTTGTGCTGGACGGGCAGATGGAATTTTTCATCAACAATAAAAGGCTTCCGCTGAAGGCGGCTGATTTTGTGATTGTCAATTCCAATGAAATCCATTCCATCGAGGTCCCGGACCCTAATACCACCATTGTGGTGCAGATACCGGTTTCCTGTTTTGCCGGGTATCTGGAGGAAGGGGATTATGCGCTGTTTACCAAGCAGGAAGAGGAGGATAACCTGAACCTGGTGCAGCTGATTGTACGGATGTACCGTACCTATGAACAAAAGGAGTTTGGGTATGAGCTGAAGGTTAAGAGCCTGTTTTTAGAACTGCTTTACCTGCTTGTCACACGGTTCATGAAGAAGGAGGACGACCAGGGCAGTATCCGTCAGAAGCGCCATCTGGACAAGCTGTCCAATATAACCGCGTATCTGAAGAATAATTATGATAAGGATATTACATTGGAGAGCGTGGCGGCTACCTTCGGCTTTTCCCCCACCTATCTTTCAAGGATGTTCAAACGGTATGCCAGCGTCAGCTACAAGACCTATCTCCTGGACCTGAGGACGGAGTACGGACTCAGGGAAATGATGAATACCAGCCACAGCTTAAGCGAAGTTGCGCTGAACAACGGATTTCCCAATGGACGGGCTTTTTCCAAGGCATTTGTGAAGCGGTACGGGTGCCTGCCCAGCGAATACAGGAAGGTGATGGACGGGGATGGTTAAAATGTCTGTCCATCCAGGGAAGGAAGGGTGAAAAGGGCAAAAAAGTGCTGTCATGAAGTCAAGTTTGAATCTGGAAAGACAATCCTGTTCTGGTATAATCGTAGGTAGATGCGTTTACAGCAGGTTCCAGGTACTGGAATCATAAGCTGCCGGAGAAAGGGGAAGGGCAAGATGAAATATCTGATTGGAGTTGATGTGGGGACGTCCGCAACCAAGACCGTCCTGTTCGATGAGGACGGCGCCGTGGCTGCGTCCGCTTCCAGGGAATACCCGCTGTACCAGCCGGAGAACGGATGGGCGGAGCAGAGGCCGGAGGACTGGAGGGATGCGGTGCTTGCAACCCTTAAGGAGGTGACGGACCGGTCCGGCGTTCCCGCAGGGGATATCAAGGGAATCGGCATATCCGGGCAGATGCACGGACTTGTGATGCTGGATGGGAAGGGGGAGGTAATCCGCCCCTCCATCATCTGGTGCGACCAGAGGACCGGACGGGAAGTGGAGGATATGCTTGAAATCATGCCGAGGGAGCGTTGGATTGAGATTACGGCCAATCCGCCCCTTACCGGATGGACGGCGGCCAAGATACTCTGGGTCAGGAAGCATGAGCCGGAGAATTACAGCAGATGCCGCCATATCCTTCTGCCAAAGGATTATATACGCTATGTGCTGACCGGGGAGTTTGCCACCGAGGTATCCGATGCCAGCGGCATGCAGCTTCTGGACGTGCCGGGCAGGTGCTGGTCCAAAGAGGTATTGAAGGCCCTTGATATTGATGAATCCATGCTGGGTAAAGTGTATGAGTCCTGCCAGGTGACAGGGACCCTGCTTGAGCAGGTGGCAGGGAAGACAGGGCTGACCGTGGATGTGAAGGTGGTTGGCGGCGCAGGCGATAATGCGGCTGCGGCAGTGGGGACCGGGATTGTGAAGGACGGCACCGCCTTCACCACCATCGGGACCTCCGGCGTTGTATTTGCACACACCAGCAAGGTGTCCATCGACCCCAAGGGCCGGGTGCACACATGCTGCTGCGCGGTGCCGGGCGCATGGCACATCATGGGCGTGACCCAGGGCGCAGGTCTTTCACTCAAGTGGTTCAAGGACCAGTTCTGCCAGGATTATGTGGCCCAGGCCCAGGCCATGGGATGCGATGTCTATGACCTGATTAATAAGGATGTGGCGGAAATCGGACCCGGGAGCAGCCGGCTGGTCTATCTGCCCTACCTGATGGGGGAGCGGACCCCCCATCTGGATCCGGACTGCCGCGGCGTATTCTTCGGGCTTTCCGCCATCCATACCAGGAAGCACCTGCTGAGGGCGGTCATGGAAGGCGTGTCCTACTCCCTGTGCGACTGCAATGAGATACTGAAGGAGATGGGCGTGGAGGTCACACAGATGATGGCCTGCGGAGGCGGCGGCAAAAGCCCTGTCTGGAGGCAGATGCTGGCAGACCTGTACAACTGCACGGTCAAGACCGTTGAGATGGATGAGGGACCCGCCCTTGGGGCCGCCATACTGGCCGGCGTGGGCTGCGGCATCTACCCGGATGTGGAGACTGCCTGCAGCCGGATCATCCGTGAGAAGAGCAGCACGGAGCCTGTAAAGGAAGAAGCTGAGGTTTATGCAGGGTATCACAGGATATACCAGAACCTTTACCGCAGCCTGAAGGACGACTTTAAGGCTCTGTCAGGGATGAAAGGGTAAAATAAAACAGCCGTGGGCGCGGGGCCGCCGCAAGGGGTCACCATGCCCGTGATGAGGAGGAAAAGAGATGGAGTTAATCAATGTATGCAGCCCGGAGTTCAGGCCGTATGGGCGTGTGATTACCGGATATGATGTGGACGGTCTTATGAAGGCCATGGAGTCCACGCCCCTTCCTGAGGACGTTGTCTATGTGGCTTCCGTACCGGAGCTTGAGGCGCTGCCCATCGGTGCGGAGCTGTCTGACGGAATCTATGGACAGATGGAAATCCAGCTGGGATACTGCAACGGCCATAATAAAAAGCTGAATGCCCTGGAGTACCACAGGGATTCAGAGGTGAACCTGGCTGTGACGGACCTGGTGCTGCTGTTGGGCAGGCAGCAGGATATAGAAGAGGATTTTACCTACGATACATCTAAGGTAAAGGCATTCCTGGTCCCGGCAGGCACCCTGGTGGAAGTGTACGCCACCACCCTCCACTATGCGCCGTGCCAGACAGAGGACAGCGGGTTCCGCTGCGTGGTGGTGCTTCCAAGAGGGACCAACACAGACCTTGACCACAAGCCGCAGGTGAAGTGCGGCGAGGAAAAGCTGATCACGGCAAGGAATAAATGGCTGATCGGCCATGAAGAGGGCGGACTGGACGGGGGCGCATGGATTGGCCTTAAGGGGGAGAACATTTCCCTGTAGATAAACATTTCAGATAGATACTGCAAATAAAAACCGCAGATGAAAACCGCGGTTCATATGATTGTGGAACATTGGCCATTGGCCATAAATCAAATAATAAGACGGAGGATATATGACTATGATCAACATGCCGGAAGTAAAGATTGGTATTGTGGCGGTAAGCCGTGACTGTTTCCCTGAAAGCCTTTCCGTGAACAGAAGGAAAGCCCTGACAGAGGCATATAAGAAGAAGTATGACGCATCCAATATTTATGAATGTCCAATCTGCATCGTGGAAAGCGAGATCCACATGGTACAGGCCCTGGAGGATGTGAAGAAAGCGGGCTGCAACGCCCTGGTGGTTTACCTTGGCAACTTTGGCCCTGAGATTTCTGAGACATTGCTGGCAAAGCATTTTGACGGACCGTCCATGTTCATTGCAGCGGCCGAGGAGTCCGGGAACAACCTGGTCCAGGGCAGGGGCGATGCATACTGCGGCATGCTCAATGCCAGCTATAACCTGAAGCTGCGCAACATTAAGGCGTATATCCCCGAGTATCCGGTGGGCACGGCAGAGGAATGCGCGGACATGATTGAGGAGTTCGTACCCATTGCAAGGGCAGTGGTTGGGCTTAGCAGCCTTAAGATCATCAGCTTTGGACCCAGGCCCCTTAACTTCCTTGCATGCAATGCGCCAATCAAGCAGCTTTATAATCTGGGGGTTGAGATTGAGGAGAACTCAGAGCTGGATCTGTTCGAGGCATTTAACCGCCATGCAGGGGATCCCCGTATCCCGGATGTGGTAAAAGATATGGAAGCAGAGCTGGGCACAGGCAACAAGAAGCCGGAAATCCTGGAGAAGCTGGCACAGTATGAGCTGACCCTCCTTGACTGGATAGACGGGCACAGGGGATACCGCAAGTACGTTGCCATTGCAGGCAAATGCTGGCCCGCATTCCAGACCCAGTTCGGCTTTGTGCCCTGTTATGTTAACAGCCGTCTGACCGGACGGGGGATTCCCGTGTCCTGTGAGGTGGATATCTACGGCGCGCTCAGCGAATTCATCGGCACATGTGTGAGCCAGGATGCGGTCACCCTGCTGGATATCAACAACTCAGTTCCGGCCGACCTTTATGAAGAGGATATCAAGGGCCGGTACGGTTATACCCAGAAGGAAACCTTCATGGGCTTCCACTGCGGCAACACCAGTTCCAAGAAGCTGTCCTTCTGTGAGATGAAATACCAGCTGATCATGGCCAGGGCCCTTCCTGAGGAAGTGACCCAGGGCACGCTGGAAGGCGACATCACACCTGGCGACATCACCTTCTACCGTCTCCAGAGCACGGCGGATAACAAGCTGCGCGCCTACATTGCCCAGGGAGAGGTTCTGCCCGTTGCCACCCGCTCCTTTGGCGCCATCGGTATCTTTGCAATCCCGCAGATGGGCAGGTTCTACCGCCATGTGCTGATTGAAAAGAACTTCCCGCACCACGGCGCGGTTGCGTTCGGACATTACGGAAAGGCAATTTACGAGATATTCAAATTCATCGGTGTGGATGTGGAGGAAATTGGATTTAACCAGCCTGCCGGCATGCTTTATAAGACGGAGAATCCGTTTGCGTAAATGAAGGTCTGGCAGGAACAGGTGGACTGCGAAGGTGGATATCCGCCATGCACCCCTGGACAGACTGTCGGTAAAGCAGGCGGGAAAGCCCTGTGTGGGCTTTCCCGCCTTGCCTGTTTGTGGAGGAGGGCTTATTTATGAGGAAGGATTTTATACCAGTGCCTGTATGAAGATGGGCTTGCCTCCGTTTTCCGGCGCTTCAGGGGGCCTGCCGCAAAAAAATGCTATTCCATGGCAAGATTATCCTGCTTTTGTTTTACCATGATTTTTTGTATAATGGTAAAAGATAAGCATTGTGCGGCGTCCGGATAGGCGCCAAGGGGGCAGACGGAGAGGGGATGGGGAGATGGACAGGAATAAAAGGAAACTGTTTTGGCTGGTGCTGGCCGGCCTGTTCTGCATTGTATTCCTCACCCTGCTGACCATCTCCTTTTATGGTTATGTGCTGGAGAAGATAGGGGTGGAGTACGCGGAGAATTCCAGGACCTATGACAGGCACTTCGTGATGATTGTAGGCAATACGGAGTCGCAGTTCTGGAAGGATACATATGCCTGTGTCAGGGAAGAGGCGGCTGGTCAGAACGCTTATGTGGAGCTAAAGGGAACCAGCCAGTCATCCTCCTATACCATGACGGACTTCATGGATATGAGCATTGCTGCCAAGGTGGACGGTATCCTGCTGGAGTGCACGGCGGAGGAGGCCCTGGAAGGAAAAATCAATGAAGCCAATGAAAAGGGCATTCCGGTTGTGACCATTTTAAATGATGCGCCAAAGACTGGGCGTAAGAGCCATGTGGGAATCAATCCATACCAGCTGGGGCAGGAATATGCAGGACAGATATGGAAGATACTTCCCAAAGACAAGGATAACCTGAGGATTACGGTCCTGCTTCATGATAATGCCATTGACAGCAACCAGTCACAGATTTTCAACCAGATTAACAATCTGATGGTCACCTCTGAGGAAACCCAGGGGCGGGTGCGGGTGGAGGAAATCAGGATTTCATCTGAACGTGCCTTTGAATCCGAGGAGATTGTCTGGAACCTGTTCCAGAATGAACAGGGGGCCCCGGATATCATCGTTTGCATGGATGAGGTGGACACCGAGGCCGTGTACCAGGCCGTGATTGATTATAACAGGGTGGGCGAGACCCAGATCCTCGGATACTATAAGTCACCCGCCACATTGGAAGCGGTCCGGCGGGGAACCATGGCCATGTCCCTTTATATTGATACGGAACAGATGGGGAAGTACAGCGTGCAGGCCATGATGGAGTGCATCCGGGACGGCCGGACCAATTCATTTTATAGTGTGGACCTGCAGTTTGTGAACAGTGACAATGTGTCTGGTTTTGTGCGTAAGGCACATTGAGTTTACGGAGGGCCGGACCTGGTATGGGACTGAAACTGGTACTGGCATGGACACGGACCCGGTATGGGACTGAAACTGGTACTGCTACGGACCCGGCACCGGGCATGGATGGACAGGGAGATAGGCGGGGCGCATATGGGTAAATATTGGGACAGGATCTGGGGAAATATCCCAATCGCACATAAACTGTTTCTGGAGATAGCATTGACGGCTGCTGCGCTGTTTGCCAGCAACCTGTTAATCTATGCCCAGATTAACCGTATGGTGGTGCGCATGGATTCCGTGTATTCCAGCAATGTGAACCTGAATGAACTGTCTGACTGTCTGGCAGGGGTCCAGAATTACATGTACAAATATCTGGAGGTCAAGGATTCAGATTCCCTGACCGCCTATTATAAATCGGAACAGGAATACCGGGACCTTTTGGACGGCCTTAACAGGAAGGTTACGGATAATCCCATCCAAATCCTGGAAAAGAATATACGCAGCATGTCTGAGTCCTACCTTGCCATTACGGATGAGACGGTGCAGGCCAAGCGGGGACTGAACGTGGAGAAGTATAAAAGCTCCTATGAGTCCGCCCTGCGGCTTTATAAATTCATCAACGACGATATTTCCATACTGAACGGCCAGCAGTTCAAGAACAACTCAGCCAGTTACAAGACGCTTCAGTCCGCCCTGCGCTACCTGGAAATCATCAGCCTTGTGATCCTATGCATCGTGATGGTAATCAGCCTTGCGGTGATGATGATGATGACAAGGGACATTGTGACCCCGTTGACCAATCTGGCGCACACGGCCAAGCTGGTTGGCCAGGGGAATTTCCATGTGAAGGTGACGCCCATAAAGACCAGGGATGAGCTGGGGATTGTCACGGGAACCTTCAACCAGATGGTGGACAGCCTGGATGAATACGTGAATAAGATTAAGGAAAGCGCGGAGAAAGAGCAGGAGATGAAGGCGCGGGAGCTTTTGATGGCAAACCACCTGAAGGAGGCGCGTCTCAAATACCTCCAGTCCCAGATTAACCCCCATTTCCTTTTCAATTCCCTGAACGCAGGGGTGCAGCTGGCCGTGATGGAGGATGCGGAGAAGACCTCGGTGTTCATAGAACGGATGGCTGACTTTTTCCGGTATAATGTGAAGAAGGGTTCAGGGGACGCCACCATACGGGAGGAAGTGGAGACCGTGGACAACTATATCTATATCCTTAATGTACGGTTTGCGGGGGATATCCACTATGTTTCCGAACTGGATGAGACGGTCCTGGACTACAGGATACCCAGCATGATCCTTCAGCCGCTGGTTGAAAATGCAGTGAACCATGGCATACACGGCATTGAATGGCCGGGTGAAATCCGCCTGCGGGTACAGGATAAGGGCGGTCAGATTGAAATACGGGTGGAGGACAACGGAAAAGGGATGACCAGGGAACAGGTGGGGACAATCCTGTCCGGGAGCCACATAACCGTGGACAGTGACTCCACCGGCATCGGACTGGGGAATGTGATTGCCAGGCTGAGGCTTTACTATGGCACGGACCAGGTCTTTTGCATTGACAGTAAGGGGGAGGACCAGGGAACCTCGGTTATCCTGACCATACCGAAGAAGGAGGAGGATGGAAATGTTCCGGATATTAGTGGCTGACGATGAGGGAATCATGCTGGAATCCATCAAAAGCATTATCCTGTCCAACTTTGGAAGCGAATGCCAGGTGGTCTGTGTGAAGACCGGGCGGGCCGTGATTGAGCAGGCCGAGGCTTTCCGGCCGGATATTGCGATTGTGGATATCCAGATGCCGGGGCTAAGCGGGATACAGGCCATCCGTGAGGTGCGCAGGTTCAACTCATCCATGGTGTTCATCATCATTACGGCCTATGACAAATTTTCCTATGCCCAGGAGGCCGTCAACCTGGGGGTGATGGAGTTCATCACAAAGCCGGTGAACAAAAAGAAGATACTGGATGTGTGCATCCGCGCCATGCATCAGGTGGAGGAGGCCAGGCAGAAGCTCAGCGATGACCTGAAGATACGGGAAAAGCTGGAATTGGTGGTACCCATGATTGAGAGCGGTTTTATCTATAACCTGCTCCGGGACGACACGGATATATACCGTAATGATTATCTGGAGATGCTGGACATAAAAACCAGGTATGGTTTTACCATTGTCCTGGAATTTGGCGATGGGGTGGTGGACGGTCTGATGACCAACGCGGTGGGGGCCAATGTCAGGCTGAACAAGTATTACACCCAGCTCAGGGAACTGGTAAAGGATTACTTTGACTGTATCACAGGTCCTGTCATGGGGAACAGGATTGTGCTGTTCGTGCCATTTGAGAGGGAGAAGACCCGGTATGAGGAGCGGGTGGAGATCATTACCAGGACCAGGAACATGATTCACAGGCTGGAAGCCGGTATTGACATGCAGTTCAGGGGCGGCATCGGGATGGTGACGCCTGTGGAGGAGGCCAGGGATTCCTACAAGGGTGCGTTAAAGGCCCTGAGGGAGAGCGACAGCCATGTGGTACATATAACAGACATACCGGCCATAACGAATTATGACGGGGAATATCCCATGGAACTGGAAAACCAGTATTTCCAGAGAGGGGCAAAGGCGGACAAGGAGGGAGCCGCAGCCTGTGCCAACGAATTCTTTGACTGGATGCTGGAACATGATGGGAATGTGAGGGCCAATATCGAGGTGAAGGTGCTGGAACTGGTCATACGCCTGGAAATGACGGCGTTTGAGGCAGGAAGCGTCCGTTACGGGTTCCGTTACAGGGAAAATTATCTGGCGGAAATCCAGGGCGCTGCCGACATGGCCGCACTGCGCAGCTGGTTCATCCGGAAAACAAGGGAAATCTGCGATAACATCAGTACATCCAGGGAGCGGGAATCTGAAAACGTGGTATCCAGGGTAAAGAATTACATCAATGAGAATTACGCCCAGGATGTTTCGCTGGATGATGTGTCCCGCCTGGTGGACATCAGCCCCTATTATTTCAGCAAGCTGTTCAAGCAGGAGGTGGGGGAGAACTTCATTGAGTATCTGACGCGTACCAGGATAACCCATGCCATGCGCCTGCTGGAGGATTCCAGGTACAGCATAAAGGAAGTGTGCCTGATGTGCGGTTACAGCGACCCCAATTATTTCAGCCGCATTTTCAAAAAGTATGAGGGCATGACGCCAAGCGAGTACAGGGAGAGGTGATGGTATGGAAAAGAGAAGCAGGATCAGGGGGATGGAGGATAAGACCGCCGGAGCAGGAAAAAGGATGGCTGCTGCCGTGCTTGCCGCCATCCTGTTCCTGTACGCATGTATGGCCCTGGGCGGATGCCGCAAGGCGGAGGAAGCGCCTGAGACCAGACAGGAGGAGACAGGGGACCGCCTGCAGATCGGCCTGAGTTTTGAATCCTATGTGATTGAGCGCTGGATCCGGGAACGTGATGTGTTTGTCTCCACGGCCAAGGAGCTGGGGGCGGATGTGAACGTGCAGAATGCCAACGGGGACGTGCAGGAACAGATTGCGCAGATTGAATATTTCATCAAGAAGCAGATGGATGTGATTGCAGTGGTGGCCGGGGACTGCGACGCCCTGTCCGATGTGATGAAAAAGGCCAAGGACGCAGGAATCAAGACGGTCAGCTATGACCGGCTGATTAATAATTCAGACTGCGACCTGTACATCTCCTTTAATAATGAACTGGTGGGGAGATTGATGGCGGAGTGTTTCCTGGAATACGCGCCGGATGGCGGGGATATATTCATGATCCAGGGACCCAAGACCGACGGGAATGTCCATCAGATCAGAAAGGGGTTTGATGACGTCCTGAAAGGCAGCAGGCTGAACGTGGTGTATGAGGCCAACTGCGAGGGATGGCTGGCGGAGCATGCATTTACCTATGTAAAGGAAGGGCTGGCCCGGCACCGTGATATCGTGGGGGTCATGTGCGGCAACGATGACCTGGCAACCCAGGCATTCCGGGCGCTTTCTGAGGAACGGCTGGCAGGGAAGGTAATCCTCACCGGACAGGACGGGGACCTGATGGCATGCCAGCGGATCATGGAAGGGACACAGAACATGACCGCCTTCAAGTCCGTGGAGGAGGAGGCCAGGCTGGCCGCGGAATATGCAGTCATGCTGGGCAGGGGAGAGGAACTGACCGGTATCACCAAGACCATTAATGACGGTACCTATGACATCCCTTACCGGGAACTGCTTCCGGTTGCGGTCACAAAGGAGAACATGGATGACGTGATCATAAAGGGCGGGTTCCACGCGAAAGAGGATGTGTATCTGAATGTTAAGAAGTAAGGGAAATGGCTGGCAGTGCCGTGTTCCCGGCTCCATATGTATGAATCTTTTGGGCAGCTTATATCAGATCCTGATATGGCTGCCTTTTGTCATGTTTTCCTGACCGGAAGAGGAACGCGTCCATATAGCATTTTTTTGCTGTCAAAATGTCCAGCCGTCCAGGCCGCCATGGGCAGGCCGATAGTTTTGTGCTAATGGTTCACAAGCAAGTCCAGTCCATTCTGTGGTAGGATGAAACTATCAAAAATAAGTGTCTGGAGGAGGATTTTACAATGAAAAAGAGATTGATTGCAGTGGCACTGACAATGGCGATGGCGGCTGGAATGATGACCGGATGCGGCGGTTCCGGCAAGACAACGGAGAGCGCGGCTGCAACAGCTGCAGCAGATGCAGGAAACACGGAGGCGGCAAAGACAGAAGCGGCAAAGGAGCAGGAGGATAAGACGGAGGCGGCCAAAGATGATGCGGCGGCAGGCGGCGCAGGGGCGCTCATCGGCGTTGCAATGCCCACCAAGGACCTTCAGAGATGGAACCAGGACGGCTCCAACATGAAGGCAGAGCTGGAGGCGGCTGGCTACGCAGTGGATCTGCAGTATGCGAGCAATGACGTTCAGACCCAGGTGTCACAGATAGAAAACATGATTTCCAATGGATGCCAGATGCTGGTGATTGCGTCTATTGACGGAAGCTCCCTGGGCGAGCCTCTTTCACAGGCCAAGGAGGCCGGCATACCGGTCATCTCCTATGACCGTCTGATCATGAACTCGGACGCGGTCAGCTATTACGCCACCTTTGATAACTACAAGGTAGGCCAGAAGCAGGGAGAATACCTGGTGGAGGCCCTGGGACTGGAAAATTCATCCGAACCCAGGAACATCGAGCTTTTCACAGGCGACCCGGCTGATAACAACTGTGTGTTCTTCTTTGGCGGCGCAATGGATGTGCTCCAGAAGTATATTGATGAGGGGAAGCTGGTTGTGAAGTCAGGACAGACCGCATTTGAGCAGGTGGCTACTGCCAACTGGGATTCTGAAAAGGCGCAGAACCGCATGGATACCATCATTGCAGGCAACTATTCAGACGGGACGGTCCTGGACGCAGTGCTCTGCTCCAATGACTCCACTGCCCTTGGGGTTGAGAATGCCCTGGCAGCATCCTACACAGGAACATATCCTGTCATCACCGGACAGGACTGTGACATTGCCAATGTGAAGAACATGTTAAATGGCAAGCAGGCCATGTCCGTATTCAAGGATACACGTACCCTTGCAACCCAGGTGGTCAAGATGGTTGACGCTGTCATGCAGGGCAGCGAGGCGGAAATCAACGATACCTCTTCCTATGATAACGGAACAGGCGTCATTCCCACCTACCTCTGTGAGCCGGTTGTCGTAACCATTGATAATTACAAGGAAATGCTGATTGATTCCGGTTATTATACGGAGGATCAGGTAAAGTAAGACAGAGACAAGAGAGGGACGGCTGGTACCTGAGCGCAGGGGTTTCCTGAAACGCTTTGGGACAGCCGTCCCTGACTAAAATCAGCTTAGGGAGGGAGAGCGTTGGCAAAAATATTATTGGAAATGAAGAATATCACCAAGACATTTCCGGGCGTGAAGGCTCTTGATGATGTGAACCTGCGGGTGGAAGAAGGGGAAATCCATGCCCTGGTAGGTGAAAATGGCGCAGGGAAGTCCACGCTGATGAACGTGCTCAGCGGTATTTACCCCTATGGAAGCTACGAGGGGGATATCATCTATGACGGGGAAGTGTGCAAATTCAGCCATATCAATGACAGCGAGAGGAAAGGCATTGTAATCATCCATCAGGAACTGGCCCTGGTGCCGTATATGTCCATTGCCGAGAACATGTATCTGGGCAATGAAAAAGGAAGGAAATATGCAATTAACTGGAATGAAACGTATGGAGAGGCCGATGAATACCTGAAGACAGTAGGGCTTTCTGAATCCTCCCATACTTTGATAAAGGATATCGGCGTGGGAAAACAGCAGCTGGTGGAGATTGCCAAGGCCCTTGCAAAGCATGCCAGGCTTCTTATACTGGACGAACCCACGGCTTCCCTCAATGAAGATGATTCAAAGGCATTGCTGGAGCTGCTTTTGAAGTTCAAGTCAGAGGGCATGACAAGCATCATCATTTCCCATAAACTGAATGAGATAGCGTATGTGGCGGATAAGATTACGGTCATCCGTGACGGTTCCACCATAGAGACATTGGATAAGGCAACAGATACCATCACCGAGGACCGGATCATCAAAGGCATGGTGGGCCGTGAGCTGGTGGACCGTTTCCCGAAGCGGGAAGGAGTGGCTGTCGGGGATACCGCCATGGAGGTGCAGGACTGGAGCGTATACCATCCCCTGTATTCGGACCGGAAGGTGGTGGACCGTGTTTCCTTCCAGGTGGGAAAAGGAGAGGTGGTTGGGATCTGCGGCCTTATGGGGGCAGGGCGGACGGAGCTGGCCATGAGCATTTTCGGCAGAAGTTACGGAACCAATATTACAGGCAGGCTTTTCATCCATGGAAAGGAAGTAATCCTCCATTCGGTCCGGGACGCCATCCGGCATAAGCTGGCTTATGTGACAGAGGACAGAAAAGGGAACGGGCTGATTCTTTCCAATGCAATCAGGATTAACACAACCCTTGCCAACATGGACGCAGTGAGCAGTAAGACCATCATTGATAAGGATAAGGAATATCTGGTTGCCGAGGAGTACAGGGATAAGCTGAAGACCAAATGTCCTTCGGTTGAACAGAACGTGGGAAACCTTAGCGGCGGGAACCAGCAGAAGGTGCTGCTGGCCAAGTGGATGTTCGCGCAGCCGGATATCCTGATCCTGGATGAACCCACCAGGGGAATCGATGTGGGGGCCAAGTATGAGATATACTGCATCATCAACCAGCTGGCAGCGGAGGGGAAATCCGTTATCATGATATCCTCGGAACTCCCGGAGGTCCTGGGGATGTCTGACCGTATCTATATCATGAATGAGGGCAGGATGGCAGGCGAGGTAAAGGCAGAGGAAGCCACCCAGGAATATATCATGTCCTGCATCCTGAAATCAGATAAAGGAGAGTAGAGTATGGAAAACAAGTTGAAATTATCCGAGGTATTGAAGAAATATACAATGGTAATCGTTCTGGCCGTGGTGGTCATCCTGTTCACTGCCAACACGGGCGGGAAAATGCTCCTGCCCCAGAATGTAAATAACCTGATTGCCCAGAATGCCTATGTATTCATTCTGGCAACCGGCATGCTGTTCTGCATCCTGACAGGAGGCAACATTGACCTGTCTGTGGGTTCCGTGGTATGTTTTGTAGGCGCCATCGGCGGAAGCATGATGATTAAGATGGGAATCAACCCCTACCTGTCCCTTCTGTCCATGGCATTGATCGGTATGCTGGTGGGGGCGTGGCAGGGATTCTGGATTGCCTATGTGAGGATTCCTCCCTTTATTGTGACCCTGGCCGGTATGCTGATGTTCAGGGGACTTTCCAACGTGGTGCTTCAGGGCATGACCCTGTCACCAATCCCGGACCGGTTCTTAAACCTGTTCAATACATACGTACCGGATTTTTTTGGCGGGGAGGGGATTAATATAACCTGTATGCTGGCAGGGATTGCCGTATGCCTGGTCTACGCAGCCAGCGTGCTGCGGGGGCGTATGAAGAAAATGCAGAAGGGCTACCGGGTGGATCCTCTTGGAGGAGTGGTTGCAAAAATAGTAATCATCAGCGTGGTTGTACTGTTTTTCATGTTCAAGCTTGCGCAGTATAAGGGGATACCCAACGCCCTTCTCTGGGTGGGTGTCATCATCGGCATCTACAGCTACATCTCATCCAAAACCACCACCGGTCGTTATTTTTATGCGGTGGGCGGCAATGAGAAGGCGACCAGGCTTTCCGGCATCGACACCAACCGGGTGTATTTCCTGGCATATCTTAACATGGGGCTTCTGGCAGCCGTGGCCGGCATGATTACCGTGGCAAGGCTTAATTCCGCCAATCCCACTGCGGGCAACAACTATGAGATGGATGCCATCGGCGCCTGCTTCATAGGCGGCGCCTCGGCATACGGCGGTACAGGTACGGTTCCCGGCGTTATCATCGGCGCAACCCTGATGGGCGTGCTGAACCTGGGCATGAGCATCATGGGCGTGGACCAGAACCTGCAGAAAGTGGTCAAGGGAGCGGTGCTTCTGGCTGCAGTCATATTTGACGTTGTCAGCAAGAGGAAGTCGTTTATTGTGAAGCAGTAGGAGGAAGCGGAAGAGGACGTTTCTGTGTCCTGCCGGAAACCGCCGTCCTGTATAACATCCAGATGTTATACAAGGGCGGCTTTTTGTGTGGATTTTTTCTTTTTTTTAAAGAAGGGGCTTGCTTTTTTTTGTGAATATGCATATAATACAGATAGGTCCGTTATCGATAACGGTAATCGAATAACCAGGAAGAGGACATGCACATGGCAGTAACGATTAAGAAGATTGCAGAGCTGGCGGGGGTTTCTGTAGGGACAGTGGACCGGGCGCTGAATAACCGGAAAGGGGTGAATCAGGAGGTAGCCGGACGTATTAAGGAAATCGCGGATTCAGTTGGGTATGTGCCGAATACAGTGGCGAAGGGGTTGGTAGCCAGACGCAAGGAAGTTAAGATTGGCGTGATCATCCATACGCCAAAGCATGCTTTTATTGAAGAGCTTTTAGCAGGAATCCAGGCTGCCAATAAAAAGATTGCGGATTACGGCGTGGAAATCATGGCCAGATATGGGGAAGGCTATGATGCGGACAGCCAGATACGGATGATAGACGAGCTGGTGGATGAAGGAATCCATGCACTGGCCATCATACCCCTGAACGATAAGCGTGTGGTGGATAAGCTGGAGGAACTCAGGAAGCGTGGGATTACAGTGGCGCTCATGGTATCAGATATCGACGTGGACTGCCTTGCTTACGTGGGCTGTGACCTCTACAGGGGAGGCAGAATCATCGGAGGGCTGGCAGGCATGCTTGGGGGCAGGGACAGCAAGGTGGTTTATTGCACCGCGCCTCTTGAGATATTGGGGAATGTAAGGAGGCTGGACGGGCTGAAGGATGTCCTGCAGGAGCGTTATCCGGACATTCATCTTCTGGGGGTCTGCGAACTGCAGAATGATGACCTGGCAGCCTACAGGCAGGCGGCAATTGCGTTTAAGGAATACAGGGACGCTGACACGATTGTAGTGACAACCGGTTGTACCAAAGGTGTTTTGTCAGCCATTGAGGAAACCGTGTTTGAGAAAAAGGTGAATGTCATCACCCTGGATTTGGCAAAGCCAGTTGAACAGGCCATGGCCAGGGGCCTGGTGCAGGCCACGGTGGTACAGCATCCATTCCTTCAGGGAAAGAAAGTGATTGAGACGCTGTTTAATTATGTGGTAATGGGGAAAGTTCCGGATTCAAAGAAAATCTACATTGATACGGACATAAAGATTTATGAAAGTATTTTTTAGGAGTATTACCGGCCGGCGCCGTGGTACTCCAAAAAATAACAGAATACCGTTATCGATAACGGTAGAAAACATAAAAGGGGAAGTAAGACTATGAAAGCAATTATGCTGATGTTCGATTCATTGAACCGCCATATGCTGCAGCCGTACGGATGTGACAGTACCATCACTCCGAATTTCAACAGGCTGGCAAAACATGCTGTTACATTTGATAACTGCTATGTTGCAAGCATGCCATGCATGCCGGCCAGAAGGGAAATACATACAGGAAGGATGAATTTCCTGCACCGCAGTTGGGGACCATTGGAGCCATTTGATGATTCCATGCCGGAAATCCTGAAGGAGAACGGGATATATTCCCATCTGGTGACGGATCATTACCATTACTTTGAAGACGGTGGCTGTACCTATCATACCCGGTACAGCTCATATGAATTTGTCAGGGGACAGGAAGGCGACCCATGGAAGGGGTCTGTGGGGAATCCTGAGATCCCGGAGACGCTGGGGGGAAGGACGAACTGTCTGTGGCGTCAGGACTGGGTCAACCGGCCATATATGCAGGGGACAAAGAGACATTCCCAGACGCTCACCATGGACCTGGGGCTGGAGTTCATCGAGAAGAATAAAACGGAGGATAACTGGTTTCTCCAGATTGAACATTTTGATCCCCACGAACCGTTTTTTGCCCCGGAAGAGTTCAGGAAGCTGTATCCGGATGATTATGAGGGCCCTCATTTTGACTGGCCTAATTACAAGCGGGTAACAGAGCCTGACCAGGCCTGCGAGCATGTGAGGAACGGGTACCGGGCGCTTCTGACCATGTGTGACCATACCCTGGGACGCCTTTTAGATAAGATGGACCAGGAGGGGATGTGGGAAGATACCATGCTGATAGTCAATACGGACCACGGCTTTTTGCTGGGGGAACATGACTGGTGGGCCAAATGTGTGATGCCCTGGTATAACGAGAACGCCAATATCCCGCTGTTTATATGGGACCCAAGATGTGGGATAAAGGGAGGGAGAAGGAAGGCGCTGGTGCAGGGGATTGACTTAGCACCCACACTTCTGGAGTATTTCAACCTTCCAATTCCTGGGGATATGATGGGTAAACCACTGAGGGACACAATTTTATATGATACCCCTGTCAGGGAGGCTGCAATTTATGGAATCCATGGAGGACATGTTAACTGTACGGATGGCAGGTATGTGTATATGAGGGCGCCGGTGAACGCAGATAACCAGCCGCTGTTTAATTACACGCTGATGCCCAATCATATGAGAAACCGTTTTTCCGTGGATAACCTTAGGAAGGCCAGGCTGAGAGATGGATTTTCATTTACAAAAGGCTGTCCGGTGCTGGAAATCCCATCTACCGGTATTCCTGAACTGGAATTTTCAGCATATGATTTCGGCACCATGTTGTTTGACCTGGAGAAGGACCCGGGGCAGCTCCATCCAATCAGTGACGCTGCGGTTGAAGAACGGATGGCTGGCATGATGGTGCGGATCATGAGGGATAATGACTGTCCGGGGGAACAATACACAAGGCTGGGGTTAGCAGTGGATTAGCCGGCAACAAATGAACGGTGGGAGAAAACACGAAAAGGAGAAGGAAAATGAAAAGAAGAACATGGAAAACTGCATTGTCGATGGTATTAACAGCAGCACTTCTGGCTGGATGCGGCGGGGTAAACAACGGGGGGACGCCGGGCACCGGGGCAGGGGAAGCGAAAACAGAAGAACAGAAAACAGAGGAACAGAAAGCAGAGGGGCAGAAGTCAAAAGCCCAGGGAGGCGGAACAGCAGCTGGTAATGATGGGGCCGCTGACACGGGGCTGTCAGGCCAGAAACTGGTGGTGGGTACCATGGCAAAGGCAATGGGTCTTCCGCTTAAATACGCGTTGGATAAGGGGTACTTTGCGGATAAAGGGCTGGAAGTTGAAATTGTTACATTTGCAACAGGAGCGCCCATCAATGAGGCAATGAATGCAGGTGAGCTGGATGTGGCGGTGAGCGGGATGGCATCGGTCTATAATCTGGCAACAGGGAATTACACCTATATTGGCGACACCATGATATCGGAAGAGGGGCAGTCCCTGTACATAAGGCCGGACAGCGCCCTGGCATCCAGCGGTGAGAAAGACGGGATTGTGGGAAGTAAGGAAACCGTTAAGGGGATTTCCATTTTAGGGCCGCTTTCCACCTCAGCCCAATATAATGCCATTAAATATGTGGAGTCCTTCGGACTGACGTCTGAGGATTTCACCATGGTATCCATGGAATATGCCCAGGCCTACCAGGCTTTCATAACAGGTGAGGGTGACGGCATCGCAACCATACCGCCCTACTCTTTTCAGTTAGAGGCAGCGGGATATGTGGATGCGGCAGATGTGGCAACCCTGATGGGACAGCCATTGACCGATGGAATCTATGTGTCCAACAAAGTGCTGGAGGAAAAAAGGGGAGACCTGCAGGTGCTGATGGAGGTTTATTACCAGGCATGCCAGGAACTGCTGGATGACCCTGGGATGAGGGCCGAGGCCGGTATGAAATGGTATGGGGAGGAAGGCGTGACCTACAGCGATGAGGATATGGAAAATGAGATAAAAGCCCAGACCTATACGACTGTGGATAAGCTAAAGAGCCAGGATTACATATTCGGCGCAACCATGGCCAATATGGGGGCATTTTTCACAACCCAGGAATTAATAGAGGCGTCCAATCTTCCCAATATAGAAAAAAGTTTTGATACATCCTTTGTGGAGCATATCATTGGGACTACTGTCACGACGGCAAAGATTGATCTGTAGGTCTAAGCCTGAAATAATTCCCGTGGAAAGGAATGGGTATGAAACGTAAGAAAACCATGGAACTGAAATATATGATGATGTCAATATCATCGGTATGCGCAGTGTTGCTTGTCTGGTGGCTGTGCATTGATGTTCTGCATTTGAAAAGTGAAAGCGTGTTTCCCGGTCCGGGAAAGGTACTTAATACATTCATCGTCAAACTGACCCATAAAGCTCCGGACGGAGCAACCCTTATCACCCATACCCTGCAGAGCCTTAAAGTGGCTCTGACCGGGTATGCCATGGGCGCTGTCATCGGGATTCCCATGGGAATCCTGATGGCATGGAACCGGTTTGCGGACATGTTCATCCGGCCCTTGTTTGACCTGCTGCGCCCCATTCCCGGGCTGGCGTGGATCCCTCTGTTTATCCTGCTGTTCGGTATCGGGCTGCTTCCAAAAGCGCTGGTGATTTTTATTGCCTCCCTCATTGCGTGTGTGGTGAACGCCTACACAGGGATCCGCCAGACAAAGGATCTGCACCTGTGGGTAGGGGATGTGTTTGGCGCTTCTGATATGCAGAAACTGTTTAAAATCGCCATTCCCACTGCAACGCCCATGATATTTACCGGTTTGCGGGTAGCCCTTGGCTCTGCCTGGACCGCGCTGGTGGCAGCGGAACTTCTTGCATCCAGTAATGGCCTGGGATATATGATCCAGCAGGCCAGGTCTATTTCCAGGCCGGACCTGGTGCTTGTGGGGATGATTACAATCGGAATCGTGGGGCTGGTCATGGACCGGCTGCTTCATAAGCTTGAATTAGTGGTAGCGAAAGGAATGAATGTACAATGAAGGCTGGCAGACAAAAAGTATATGAGTTCCTGGCCGGTGTATGCTCGATTGGATGTTTTGTCATTATCTGGTTTGTGGCTACCAATGGGACTCTGCTGGGAGAAATGATACCGCGCCCGGATGTGGTGTGCGTGGCATTTTTTCAGGCAATTGCAGGTAAAATCGGAAGATATAACTTACTGGTACATATCGGATGGAGCCTCTCCAGGGTTTTGATTGCGTACGGTGCAGCATCCGCGGCAGGTATCGTCCTTGGCCTGGCCATGGGGTGGAGTAAAAGTGTGGAGGCTGTTTTCCAGCCGCTGTTCGGTATTATCCGTCCCATTCCGCCCATTGCATGGATCCCTATTTCCATTATCTGGTTTGGACTGGGGGAGAGCGCCAAATATTTCCTGATTTTCCTGGCTGCATTTTCCAATGTGACACTGAATGCGTGGGCTGGCGCAAAGGCCATGGATTATAAGCTGGTGGGAACCGCAAGGATGCTGGGGGCCAGCAGGACGCAGATTTTCCTGACCGTGGTGATGCCATCGTCCGTGCCTCAGATTTTTGCAGGACTTCAGATTGCCATGTCTTCCAGCTGGGCTACGGTTGTGGCGGCTGAGATGGTACGGTCCTCGGAAGGTGTTGGCTGGATCATCACGACCGGTATGAACAATAATGACATTGTTCAGATTCTGGTGGGAATCATGGCGATTGGAATTGTGGGATTCGTACTTGCAGTAATTATGAGGAAGCTTGAGGAGGTATTATGCCGATGGAACAAGAGCGGACAGTAAACAGTATGATTGAATGCAGACAGATATCCAAATCCTTTCCAGGGGAAAATGGCAGTATGGAAATCGTGCATTCCATGAATCTGTCGGTTGGGGAAAATGAGTTTGTCGTGCTCCTGGGACCCGGGCAATGCGGCAAGACCACAATCATTAACCTGATAGCCGGACTGGAGACGGTGACGTCCGGTGAGGTCATGGTGGATGGGAAGAAGGTGTTGGAACCAGGCCCGGAGCGCGGTGTTGTGTTCCAGACCACCAATCTGTTCCCATGGCTGACCACTATGGGCAATGTGGAATACGGTCCTAAAATGGCAGGTGTCACCAAGGCAGAACGCCAGAAACGGGCGCAGTATTATATTGACCTGGTGGGGCTGCATGGATTTGAGAAATCATTTCCAATCCAGCTTTCAGGCGGCATGCAGCAGCGTGTGGGGATTGCCCGGGCATATTGTATCGAACCCAGGGTCATGATCATGGATGAGCCTTTTGGCGCACTGGATGCCCAGACCAGGTACCAGATGCAGGAAGAGCTGGAACGCATCTGGGAAACGGAAAAGCGCACGGTGGTATTTGTGACCAATAACATTGAGGAGGCAATTTATCTGGCTGACCGTATCATTGTCCTGAGCAACTGTCCGGCCAAAATCAGGAAAGAATACAGAATCAGCCTGCCAAGGCCGAGGAACTATGTCTCATCTGAGTTCCTGGAACTGCGCAGGGAGATAACACAGGTCATGGACAGTACGCTGTAGGAGGGGATATGGAGAAGAAGGTAAAAGTGCAGGTCAGGGACCTGACAAAGAAATTCGGGGATTTACTTGTTCTGAATCATATGGACTTCGATGTGGAAGAAGGGGACCTGCTGTGCGTGGTGGGGCCTACCGGCTGCGGAAAAACAACATTTTTGAACAGCCTTACGAAAATATATGATATCACAGAGGGCCAGATCCTTCTGGATGGCAGGGAGGTTGACCCTAAGGTTAATAACATGGCATATATATTCCAGGGAAATTCCACTATGCCCTGGCTTACTGTGGAAAAAAATGTAAGCTTTGGCCTGGATATCAAGAAGGTGCCGTCTGCAAGAAAGAAAGAGCTGGTGGATAAATACCTTGATATTGTGGGGTTGGCAGAATACCGTAATTATTATCCCAACCAGCTCTCTTCCAGCATGCTCCAGAGAGTGGGGATTGCAAGGGCATTTGCAACAGAGCCTGAATTGCTGCTGATGGATGAACCTTACGGGCAGCTGGATATTGAACTCAGGTTCAAACTGGAGGATGAACTGGTAAAGCTATGGCAGATGACAAAGACAACCGTCATTTTCATCACACATAATATTGAAGAGGCAGTTTATCTGGGCAATAAAATCATGGTCCTGACCAATAAGCCAACCACGGTTAAGACCACGCTGACGAACTCAATGCCCAGGCCCAGGGATGTGACGTCCAAAGAGTTTGTGGAACTGAGGAATAAGGTGACGGATCTGATAAAATGGTGGTGATACGGATTACTCCGTTACATGGCCGGATATGGAAGCCATGGCCGCTTTCCTGGCATGTATGACCGTGGTATCAAAAAGCGGGATATCCGTATCCTCCTGTCTGATCAGCAGGCCGATTTCCGTGCAGCCAAGGATGACGCCCTCGGCCCCCTTCTGTCCAAGTCCGCGGATGATGGCAAGGAAGCCTGCCCTGGATTCAGAGGAAATGGTGCCCAGGCAGAGTTCATCGAAAATGACACGGTTAATCATTTCCCTTTGTGGTTCTTCGGGAATCAGGACCTGGAGCCCGCTTTGGACCAGGCGTTCTTTATAGAAATCCTGTTCCATGGTGTAACGGGTGCCTAACAGGGCCACGGTCTTAATCCCCCTGTCCTTCAGGCACTCCGTTGTTACGTCTGCAATGTGGAGCAGGGGGATGGAGATATAGGATTGGATACGGGGGGCCACTTTGTGCATGGTGTTGGTACAGATGACAATAAAGTCCGCCCCGGCTTTTTCAAGGGAACGGGCGGCCTGGCCCAGTATGTCCCCGCTTTTGTCCCAGTCCCCGCAGGACTGGCATTTTTCTATTTCATCAAAGTCAACGCTGTACAGGATGCACCTGGATGAGTGGAGGCCGCCCAGTTCTTTTTTCACGGTTTCGTTGATGATCTGATAGTAGGTGACGGTGCTTTCCCAGCTCATGCCGCCGATTAATCCGATTGTTTTCATGTTGTGTTCCTCCTTGGGGTTTATCCATAGTATAGCATGCGGACGGCGAAGGTACAAGAAAGGCGTTTTCCGGAACCTTCTTTCTGATAATTCCCTCATGTAAATCCTCTGGGTTAAAATACCGGAGGATTTTTTTGCATTAACGTGTTATAATGGCGTCATGCATTATGATTGATAATAGTACAAGGGGATGAAGAAATGGAGAAAACGATTTTACTGCTGGGTCATCCGGATCTGTATGAGGTGTGCAGTGAGGTGACGGAGGAAGAACTGCCCTGGATGGGGGAAGTGAAGGAGGACCTTAAGGACACGCTTCTGGCGTTCCGGAAACGTTATGGCGTGGGCCGCGCCATTGCCGCGCCCCAGATCGGCGTGAAAAAGCGCGTTATATACAGACATCTGGACACGCCTGTGCTGTTCATCAATCCAAGGCTTGAGTTTCCGGATAAGGAGGAGATGGAGGTCATGGATGACTGCATGTCCTTTCCGGATTTGCTGGTACGGGTAAGGCGGTATAAACGGTGCGTCATCCATTACAGGGATGAGCAGTGGAAGGAGTGTTCACTGGCGTTTGAAGGCGATATGGCGGAGCTGATACAGCATGAATACGACCATCTTGACGGCATTTTGGCAACCATGAGGGCAATTGATGACAGGGCATTTGTGATGAAGGAACACTAGGGCGGTATCAGGGAGCTTTAGGAAAATGCCCCTTCCATATAAATTTATAGAAGGGACCACAGGTTTATGATGATTGACAGGGACGGGTTTTTAAAAAGTTATAATATAGAACAGGAAGATTTTGAGGCAGCGGACATGCCATGGGAGGAGCTGGCTGCCATTTATGAGGATTACCAGGCAATTGAAGGGAAGCTGCGCAATATCGGCAAGGATTTTGTTTATGATTATCTGTATGATATCGAGCGGGCCGGAATCCATTCCTACCGCTACCGGACAAAGGACCCGGGGCATCTCCTGGAAAAAATCATCCGGAAAAGGGTGGAACATTTTGAACGCTTTAAGGATATCAACCGGACCAATTACCATAAATATATGACGGACCTTATCGGTATCCGCGTTTTTTTCCTGTACCGTGAGGACTGGATCCATTTCCATAATTATATCACCAGTGTGTTTGAGAATGACCCTGGGCTTTATGTAAAGGACAGGATCCTGGATTTCGACGGGGATCCCAAGCATTACTATATTGCGGAGCGGCCAAAGGTATACAGGCGCAACGGGGATTCCAGGATATATGATGAGGATCTGATTGAAATCCGGTCAGACGGCATTTACCGCTCCCTCCATTATATTATCAAGTATAAGGGATATTATGTGGAGATCCAGGGCAGGACCCTGTTTGAGGAAGGATGGAGCGAGATTGACCACGATATCGTGTACCCATATTTTAAGGATGATGAGATGCTGAAGGATTTCTCCACCCTGCTGAACCGGCTTTCCGGCATGGCGGATGAGATGAGCTCTTACTTCCGCAGGATGAAGGGAACGAAGGAAGCCTGGGAGCGGAAGATTGAAGAGGCTGGGGCCAGGGAGGATTTAAGTGGAAAGACAAATGACTGAGCTGTCCCTGGAAGAATTGTGGGAACTGTTTCCGATTTTCCTTACAAGGCACAGTGAGGAATGGAAGGAATGGTATGAGGAGGAAGCCCGCTGTCTGGAAGGCATGCTGCCCATGGACCGGATACGCAGGCTGGAGCATGTGGGCAGCACATCCGTAGAAACCATATGGGCTAAGCCAATTATTGATATCCTTGTGGAGATGGAGCCAGGGGAAGATATGGGGGCTGTGAGGACCATCCTGGAACAGAACGGGTATGTCTGCATGTCGGAGAAAGAGGACAGGCTGTCCTTCAACAAAGGTTATACACCTAAGGGGTTTGCAGAGCGCGTATACCACCTTCATCTGAGACAGGACGGGGATAATGATGAACTGTATTTCAGGGATTATCTGCGGGATTATCCGGATGTGGCTAAGGATTATGAGGCGCTGAAGCTGGGACTGTGGAAGCAGTATGAACATGACCGTGATGCCTATACTGACAGTAAGGGGGAATTTGTCAGGAAATATACCCGGAAGGCGAAATCTCTTTATGGGGAACGGTATGGGAAGAGCGGACGTGGTAAAAGTGGGTATGGGAAATCCAGGTGTGGGAAGTGGCGCCGGGCAGCGGCAGGGGATGCGGATGGTTTGAGGCGGATTGCCAGGGAGTCGGAAGCCCATTGGGGTTTTGATGAGGCGTTTATGGACACATTTGACAGGAAGTTCAACATCACCCGGGAGTTCATTGAGGAACACCCTGTATTTGTTTTTCTGAAGGATGAAGCTCCGGCTGCTTTCTGGGGCGTGGTGACAGAAGGAGACGGATGCGGGCTGGAATATTTCTATATTGCAGAGGCATATCTGGGAAAGGGATATGGGCGGCAGATGTGGGAACACCTTACCTGCTGGTGCGGGGAGCATGGTATCCGTGAAATGCATTTTGTCACCAGCTGGGAAGCAGCCGGTTTTTATGAAAAGATGGGGGCGCAGCGGGATGGGGAAGCTGTTTCTGTTATTGACGGCAGGAAAATCCCGCGTTTTTGCTGCTGCCTGTGAAAGGTGTGGATCAGGATGGAAATAAGACAGGATATCAGGCTGGCCGCAGTTGACCTGGATGGGACGCTTATGGACAGCGCCAACCACATAGGGGAGACGGCCATCCGCCAGATAGGGCGTTTAAATGAGAACGGCTGTCTGGTAGTTCCGTGTACAGGCAGGTATCTGAGGTCGATTCCCCAGGAGCTTCTTCAGATGGGGAAAATCAGGTATGCCATCACGGCCAATGGGGCGCAGATATGGGATGTGAAATCCCTGACTTCCCTGTTCCGGGTGAAGCTTCCGCCCGGCGTGGTAAAAGAGGTGCTGGAGGTCATGAAAGGGAAGGAAGGATACATTGAACTGTTTTCCCAGGGAAAGTCCTACATTAATGAAGGGGATGTGCAAAAGGCGGCCGGAAAAGAAAAGGATTATAATTTCATACAATATTTCCAGAGGGACCATGTGATGGTGCCAAGCCTGTACGGGCTTGAGGATGTATGGGATGAAGCTGAGAAGCTGAATGTGTTTTTCCTGGAAGACAGTGACCGGGAGATGCTGAAGGCCAGGCTGAGGGCCAGGGGAGACGTCCAGATAACCAGTTCCATGGCAGGTAACATTGAAATCAACGGGGCGTCTGTCAATAAGGGCAAGGCCATGGAGTGGCTGTGCGGGTACCTTGGCATAGGCAGGGAAGCAACCCTTGCCATTGGGGACGGTGACAATGACATGCAAATGATTGGATTTGCAGCCTATGGGGTTGCCATGGGAAACAGTCCTGAGGAATTAAAGGAGCGGGCTGTTTATGTTACAGGTGACCACGACAGCGGCGGGGCGGAAGCGGTGCTGCGCATGATACGGGCTTTCTGACTTGTCCAGGGGACGCACAGCCGGCGGAAAGCAATCTACAAACACGCCCCAGGGGGAGTTTGGATGTTCAATCCTGCCCCCTTTTTGCGTGTCCGGGTGCCTGCTGTCATGGAACAGGGCAAAAAAAGTCGAGAGCATTTTCCCTCTGATGATTATAATGTGTATGTAAGGCGGTGGACAGATGAAGGAGCAGGCAAAAGGGGAAGCGGTACAGATTGAGGCGGTGCAGAGGATGCAGGATTATATAGCGGAGCATTTGGATGAAGAAATCAGTCCCGGCGCCCTTGCCGCATGTTCCCTGTATTCACCCTGGTATTCCTACCGGCTTTTTGTACGCTATGTGGGTATGACGCCTTCGGATTACGTCCGCAGGTTCCGGCTTTCACGCTCAGCGCTCAGACTGAGGGATGGGAAGGTAAAGGTTGTGGATATTGCTTTTGAAATGGGATTTAAAAGCGTGGACGGCTACCAGCGGGCATTTTCCAGGGAATTTGGCTGCAATCCAAAGGAGTATGCCTTGAATCCTGTGCCTATTAGCCTGTTTACGCCTTACGGAGTCAAATACAGGTATATCAGAAGGGAGAAAACCATGGAAACAGTTAAAAATGTATTCATCCGGGAAGTCTGGAAGCCGGAGCGCAAGGTGCTGATTAAGCGGGGCATTAAGGCAGAGGAGTATTTTACTTATTGTGAAGAGGTGGGCTGCGATGTGTGGGGGCTGCTCACAAGCATCTGTTCCATCAGCGGGGAACCGGTGTGCCTGTGGCTGCCCGGCGCTTATGTAAAGCCGGGCACGTCCGTGTATGTGCAGGGGGTGGAGGTTCCGGCGGACTATGATGGCGTGGTGCCGGAAGGGTTCGATGTGATAGGACTTCCGCCGTGCAGGTATCTCATGTTCCAGGGGGAGCCGTTTGCCGAGGAGGACTACTGCCAGGCAATTGAACAGGTGCAGTCAGCTATCAGCCGGTATGAACCGTCTGCAGCCGGGTACAGGTGGGACAGGGACAACCCGCGGGTCCAGCTGGAGCCAATCGGGACCAGGGGTTATATTGAACTGCTGCCTGTCAAGGCGCTGGCAGATGGTTAAAATCAGGAACAATGGTTAAAAATAAGTTAATATACTTGCATTTGCGTGCCTTTCCTATATAATCGGTACTGTATTATCAAGTAATGAAGAACCGGTTGACCGATTGATGATAAGGAGGCACACCATGAGAGGCGTAGAAACGCGTATACAGGAAATCAGGCACAGGATATTCAGGGAAGTGGCCCGCATGGCTTACCACACGGAATGGCCTGTGGATAAGAGGATTGAGGAACTTCCCTATAAAATCATTCCGGGGGAGATTGGCAATTACCGCAGCGACGTATTCCTGGAAAGGGCCATTGTGGGGGAGCGGCTGAGACTGGCCATGGGGCTTCCCTACCGCAGTGCGGCCGACCCTGCACCGATATCGGATAATATAGAGGCAGCGGACCAGCCGGAGACGTATTATACGCCACCGCTTATCAATGTGATGAAGTTTGCCTGCAACGCCTGCCACGAAAAGCGGGTGGTGGTGACGGACGGATGCCAGGGCTGTCTGGCCCACCCCTGTGTGGAGGTGTGTCCAAAGGATGCGGTGAGCATTGACCGTTCCAACGGGCGCTCCCATATTGACCAGGACAGATGCATCCGGTGCGGCAGGTGCGCGGATGTCTGTTCCTACAATGCAATCATTATCCAGGAGCGTCCGTGTGCAGCGGCCTGCGGCATGGACTGCATACATTCAGATGAAAACGGCAAGGCGGATATTGATTATGACAAATGCGTATCCTGCGGCATGTGTCTTGTGAACTGCCCCTTTGGGGCCATTGCGGACAAGTCCCAGATATTCCAGGTCATCCGCGCCATCCAGTCCGGCGAGCGTGTGTATGCTGCGGTTGCACCTGCGTTCGTGGGACAGTTCGGTCCGAAGGTGACGCCGGGCAAGCTGCGTGCGGCCATGAAGGCGCTGGGATTTGCGGATGTATTCGAGGTGGCAGTGGGCGCCGATCTGTGCGCCACCCAGGAGGCGATTGACTTCATGCAGGAGGTTCCGGAAAAGCTTCCGTTCATGGCCACTTCCTGTTGTCCGGCCTGGTCCATGATGGCTAAGAAGCTGTTCCCTGAACAGGCTGACTGCATTTCCATGGCCCTGACCCCCATGACCCTGACGGCCCGCCTGATTAAACGGCACCACAAGAACGCCAAGGTGGTGTTCATCGGCCCGTGCGCAGCGAAGAAGCTGGAGGCCATGAGGACGGATATCCGCAGTGATGTGGACTTTGTGCTGACCTTTGAGGAGATGGATGGGATTTTTGATGCAAGGCATGTGGAGATTGAGAAAATGGAGGAGGACCCGGACGGTGTCAACGATGCGTCCATGGACGGGCGTAACTTTGCCGTGTCAGGAGGCGTTGCAAAGTCAGTGGTTGACGTTATCCACCAGCGTTTCCCGGACAGGGAAATCAAGGTTGCCAATGCAGAGGGGCTTAAGGACTGCCGGAAGCTTCTTACCATGGCCAAGGCTGGTAAATACAACGGCTATCTGTTAGAGGGAATGGCGTGTCCGGGCGGATGCGTGGCCGGGGCAGGAACCATGCAGCCCATTAAGAAGTCCCAGGCAGCAGTGAATCTCTATGCCTCCAAGGCAAACCATAAGACCTCCAATGAGACGGAGCATGTGAAGGAACTGGATAAGCTTGTGGATTAGTGGCCTGCGGGTGGATGACTTTGTGGATAAATGGTCTGCAGAGGAACGGCCTTTGGATGGATAAGGTTGGATGGATGAGGAGGTTAAAATGCTTGACCTTGCCTGGGCCTTGTAGTAGAATGAGGGTAGTTAGCGGATGCTAATAGAACGGAGCGGTATAGCCATCTGAGGCTATGCCGCTTTATGGCGTTTTTATGAATTACGGTGCTGTGCCGTCCATGGCGGCACCAGTACTTATCTGACAGGGGGTAACCATATGCTTTTGATGAACCGGACACTGTTTAAACTGGCAAAGGGACTGTGGGGATGGATGGCGGCAATCGCCGGACTTAAAATGGTAACTTTAATCGGGGCAGCCGCGTTTGCCAGAACGATTTCAGGATTCCTGGGCAATATTGCCTCACCGTCCCTGACGGTTAAGGATGCGGGCGCTGCCATCCTTTCCGCGCTGGCGGCGGCATTTCTCATGCTCTGTTCCGAGCTTCTCCGGGGGGAGGCGGAGTACCGCTGCACGGCCAAGGCCAGGACCGCGTTAAGGGCCAGGATATTTTCCAAGGTCCTGGAACTGGATGCTGGAAACATCGAGAAAATCGGACCTGTTTCGGCCATCACCTCATCGGTTGACGGTGTGGAATCCATGCAGACATATTACAGCCAGTATCTTCCGGGACTGATGTATTGCATGTGCGCCCCGGTTTATCTGTTCTTCCAGCTTAAAGGGGCGTCCCTTACGGTAGCGGTGCTGCTGTTTGCCATTGCATTTGTCCTGCTGCCGTTGAATAACGTGTTCCGTTCCAGGATTGAGCTGCTAAAGACGGAGTACTGGAACGCATTGGAGGACCTGACCGGATATTACCTGGAAAGTGTCCAGGGGCTTGTGACCCTTAAACTGTTTGAACGGGACGCGGACAGGACCGCCGTGCTGACCGGAAAGGCAGATGCGTTTAACCGGAAAATCATGGATGTGATGAAGGTCAACTTCCTGTCCTTTTTGATGACGGACGGCATGATATACGGAGCCGTCCTTGCGGCCACGGGTATCATCTGCGGGGGACTGGTACGGGGAAATGTCTCATTCAGCGCAGCCCTCATGGTGCTGCTTTTGTCCTACAGCTTCTTTGACTCCGTGCGCCAGCTTATGGGAGCCACCCACACGGCGCTGGCAGGGGTTTCGGCAGCGGAGAAGGTATCGGACCTGCTGGATATGGATACTTCAAGGCCCTACCAGCCGGATTTCCCAAAGGAAGAGGAAGGCTATATGGGAATACGGATGGAACATGTCTCACACACTTATACGGGAAGGAACATTGCGCTTAAGGATGTGTCGCTGACAATCCAGCGGGGGAAGGTGACTGCCCTGGCAGGGCTTTCCGGCTGCGGTAAAAGCACGGTGGCAGGGCTGCTCATGCGCTTCTTTGACCCGGCGGGCGGAAGGATTGTGCTGGAGGGCAGGGATTATATCAGTTTCACGCCGGAGGAACTGCGGAAGCATATCATCATGGTCCCGCAGTCCGTCAGCATTTTTGCGGGAACCATTGCCGACAACCTGAGGATGGCAAAGGAAAATGCCTCCGATGAAGAGTTACTTGAGGCGCTGGACCAGGTCCGCCTGAAGGACTGGGTCCTGGAACAGCCGGATGGCCTTCTTACGGATGTGGGCGATGGCGGCGGCAAACTGTCCGGCGGGCAGAGGCAGAAAATTGGGATTGCCAGGGCGCTGCTTTGCCAGGCGGAATATATCATCTTTGATGAGGCAACTTCCAGCGTGGATGTGGAGAGCGAACAGGAGATATGGAACTGTATTGACAGGCTGGCCCTTACAAGGACCCTGATCATCATTTCCCACCGTCTGTCCACCATCCGGAACGCTGACTGTATCTATGTCCTGGACGGAGGGGAAATCTCTGAGAGCGGGCGCCATGACGGGCTGATGCGGCGGCATGGCCTGTATCACAGGCTGGTGACGGAGCAGGAGCAGCTGGAAGGGCAGGCCCGGTTGGAAGGGCAGGTACAGCTGGAAGGACAGACCCGGCTGGAAGGGCAGGCACAGCTGAAAGAACAGGCAGAAAGGGGGCCGCAATGATGAAGCGTAAATTTCAATATTCAATCCGCGAAATGACCATCCGGCTGTTAAAGATTGCGGCTCCGGTCAAAGCGCCTCTTGCGGCGGCAGCCGCTGCAAGTATTGTGGGAAATCTTTCCCATATGGGACTTATGGGTTTTGGCGCCCTTTGGATCCTTGCCTGCGCGGGCAGGCTGGCCTGGGGCAGTCCTGTGCTGTTTGGGACATTGACGGCAGTCTGTACCATCCTGATAGTAGCCTGCCGTTACATGGAGGGCGTGGCCTCCCATGCAGGGGCATACCAGCTTCTGGCAGACATGCGGATCCATCTGTTTAAGACCATACGCAAACTGGCTCCTGCCTGTCTGATGGACAGGAAGAAGGGGGATATCCTGAATGTGGCTGTGTCGGATATTGAGACAATCGAGTATTTTTTTGCCCATACCATCGGGCCTATGTTCACGGTAATCATCCTTCCGTGCACGACCCTTGGGCTGGCGCTGTACATCAATCCGCTGTTTGCGGCAGCGCTGCTGCCCGTGTATGTGATAATCAGTGTCCTGCTGCCCCTGCTTGCCATGAAGGCGGGAAGGCCGGTGGGCATGCGGTACAGGACAAGGCTCGGGGAGATAAAATCCCTTGTGCTGGAAAGCGTATATGGGATTAAGGATATCCAGATATTTGGTTTTGGGGATAAACAGCTGGCCCGGGTGATGGAACAGAACAGGAAGGTGAACCGGGCAGCCCACGGGCTGACCATGCATAAGCAGGCAGTGTCCTCGGCGCCCACCTTTTTCGTGTACCTGGCCAGGATACTGATCCTTCTGGTGGCCTCCGTCCTTGCTGCCAACGGCGCCTCCAATCCCGTTGGGACGGTAGTGATATCCTTTGTGGCGGTTGCCTCCTTTTCATCTACATTTTCGCTGACCATGGTCATATCCAGCCTGCTGGAAGCCTTTGCGGCAGCGGAACGGCTGTTCATCATCGAGGATACGCGGCCGGAGATTGTGGAAACAGTACATCCTAAAACCGTTGGAACCATAAGGAGCATTGAATTTAAAAATGTTTCCTTTGGCTATTCACAGGAGAGGGGAAAAATCCTGGATGGATTTAACCTTAAGATTGAGGAGGGGGATAAGGTTGGAATCGTGGGTGAAAGCGGTATCGGCAAATCCACGGTGCTGCGCCTCCTGCTGCGGTTCTGGAATCCGTCAGGAGGTTCCATCCGGATTAACGGTATTCCCATTGACCAGATTTCACTGGAGGAACTGCACCGCAGGATAGCGGTATTGGAACAGGATACCTTCCTTTTCAACGGTACCATTGCGGACAATATTGCCCTGGGAAAGCCGGAGGCGTCCATGGATGAAATCATGACAGCCGCAAAACGCGCGGGGCTGCATGAGTTTGTCCTGACATTGCCGGAGGGATACGCAACGGAGATGGGCACCATGGGCAGCCGCCTTTCCGGAGGGGAGCGGCAGCGGGTGGGCATTGCCCGGGTCATGCTGGCGGATCCTGACGTGGTGGTGATGGATGAACCCACCAGCAGCCTGGATATCCTGCACGAAAAAGAATTGTTAAAGACCCTGGAGGAAGAATATTCCAATAAAACCCTGCTGATCATATCCCATCGGATGTCCACCCTGACCGGATGCAGCAGGATCATACGCCTGGAACATGGGAAAGGGACCGGGGAACCGGGAAACGAAAACATGTTTGACTAATCTGCAATTAATTGGTATGATTTTATTAAAATTTTATAAATTGGAGGTTAGATATGGGATATTTGATTTGTATCCTGCTCTACATTGCCGGAATTATCATCTACGGCATTGTGATGGGCAAGAAAAAGGTTAAGACATCTGACGATTTCGTGGTTGCGGGACGTCAGCTGCCATTTATGATCCTGATAGGAACCCTGCTTGCAAGCTGGTGCGGAGGCGGCGGCATCACCGGAAGCGCCAGCGTGGTGTATCTGTATGGTCCGGTTGTGGGAACCCTGCATTTTGCCGGAGCGCCCATCGGTATGCTGCTCCTGTACTTCATATCCAGCAAGGTGCGCAGCAGCACGAAGATTACGGTGCCTGAGGTATTTGCGGCACGCTACGGCGACGGGGCAAGCATCATTGCCGTAATCTGCATCATGCTGGCTTATGTGGGCCTGTGCGCAACGCAGATTAAAGCTGCCGGCAATATCATCAGCCTGATTACGGGAATGGATGCAAATCTGGCGACCGTGCTGTCAGCGGTCGGTATCCTGCTTCTGACTGTTTCCGGCGGAATGATTTCCGTGGCTTATACGGATGCTGTCAGCGCGCTGCTGATGGTAGGCGGCTTCCTCCTTGCCATCCCGCTGCTGATCGGCAGGGCGGGCGGATGGTCTGAGGCCATGGCTGCCATCCCTGCAGAGAGGCTGACAGGAACTGGCGGACTGGGCGTGATTGCGATTCTTGGCTATATGATACCAACCATTTCCCTGCTGTTGGGCGACCAGAACATGATGCAGCGTTTTGCATCTGCCAAGAGCGCGGAGGAGGCAAAGAAGTCGAATCTTGGATTGTTTGCAGCCGAAATCACGGTCTGTGTGCTGATTATCCTTATGTGTACCATAGGAATTGCCTTGTTCCCAAGCCTGGACGTGCCGTCCAACATTATTTTCTCACTTGCGGTTAATTATCTGCCATTTGTGCTGGGCGCAGTCGTGCTGGTGGCCTGCGTGGCATTCATCGTTACCACGGCGGATTCCTATCTGCTGAGCGCTGCCACCAATGTTACATATGATGTATGGGGCAAATATCTGAACAAGAATGCGGATGATAAGCAGAAAATCCACTTTATGCGTATCACCATCCTGGTCCTCACGGTCCTGGCGGTTGTGCTGACCCTGTTCTTCCCCACCATCCTGAGCCTGCAGATGACAGCTTATACCATGTACGGTGCAGCCATCACCCCGGCCCTGCTGTTTGCCCTGTTCTCCAAGAAGGTGACAAAGGCTGGCGGCATCGCGGGAATCCTGACCGGCGGTGTGGTGACCGTTGTATGGACCATGGTGCTTAACAGCCCATACGGAATCGCCAGCGCCATTGTGGCTGTTCCGGCGGCAGTGGTTGTAATCCTGTTAGTCAGCGCGCTGACCGGATTCAAGGGGGAAGAGACTTATAGGCGTCTGTATGAGAACAGCAAATCATAATGAGGTCCGGTGTCAGGATGTCGTGCTGCACACCCTGGGACATGGAAAGAAAGGAATCAATTTAGTATGGAAGATCCACGTATTCGGAAATTCGCCAAGTTTTTAATTAACCATGCAGTGTATCTTCAGAAGGATGAGAAAATCCTTCTGGAGCTGCACGGAAAGCAGACCGGCCTTTTGAAGGCGCTGGTGGAGGAGGCCTATCTGGCCGGAGGAAAGCCTTTTGTGCACATATTTGACTATGAGGTGGAAGGCGCACTGATTGAGGGAAGCAGCGAGGAGCACATGGCCGAGATTGCATCCTATGAGCTGGAACGGATGAAGGATATGGACGCCTATATCGACATACGGGCCACGGATAACATCAGTGTGTGGAACCGTGTTTCAGATGAGAAAAATGGATATTACCGCAAGCATTACTGGGGCCCCATCCATCTGGCGGAGCGCTGCAACCACACCAAGTGGTCCGTGCTGCGCTATCCCAATGACGCCATGGCCCAGCTGGCCGGCATGAGTACTGAGGAATATGAGGATTTCTACTTTGCAGCCTGCCTGGTGGATTATGATAAGATGGGCAGGGCCATGGAGAAGCTGGAAGCGCTGATGGACCGCACGGACAAGGTGCACATCGTGGGGCCTGGGACCGATATTACCTTTTCCATCAAGGGAATTCCATGTTACGGCATGCATGGCAATAAGAATATACCGGACGGTGAGGTTTATACGGCGCCGGTTAAGGATTCGGTCAACGGAGTGATTACATACAATACCCCGGCGCCATATGACGGCTTTGTATATCAGAATGTGAAGCTGGTGTTTAAGGACGGTAAGATTGTGGAATGCAGTTCCAATAATACGGACCGCATGAACAGGATATTTGATATTGACGAGGGCGCCCGCTATGTGGGAGAGTTCGCCTTTGGCGTGAACCCGCAGATCCACAGGGCAATCGGCGACATCCTTTTTGATGAGAAGATTGCCGGAAGTTTCCACCTGACCCCGGGCAATGCCTATGACAACACGGATAACGGCAACCACTCCGCGGTGCACTGGGATTTGATCTGTATCCAGACGCCGGAGTACGGCGGCGGGGAAATCTGGTTTGACGATGTGCTGATCCGTAAGGACGGGATGTTTGTGCTGGATGAGCTGAAGTGCCTGAACCCGGAGAATTTGATTTGAATTTAGGATTGTAATGGGGCAGGGGTGTTTCCGTCCGTGAGTGGAATGGGGCCGGGA
>SKEY01000332.1_pt1 | contig 80345 bp, 75 predicted proteins | sample 4843871 | NCBI WGS metagenome assembly SKEY01 (sample SAMN11008797, study PRJNA524170) | human gut metagenome | biome: Human fecal sample; material: Feces; isolation source: fecal sample from pouch patient p36 | host: Homo sapiens | place: Israel: Tel-Aviv | collected 2016-12-04
TTCCTGGTCAGTCAGTTCATATCGCTTCAACATAACGAACACCCCTTTTTCTTTTATTTTAACATGAAAAAGGGCAGTGAAACATATGTTTTGTGCAACTTTTAATTTTCAAACACGCTCTAGGACGTAATGCTTTGGTAAGCTTCGTCCTCCTCCTGGCTGGTTCCGCTCTGTTCCAATACACCGGGCAGCCCTGCCGTGGTTTCCACTATGGTTTTGTCCGCTTCATCTGCGTTTCTATCCGCTTTGGAAGGTGGGGATAATTATTATCACCATCCCCACCAGCAGAATCGCCACAATGAGCCTGGTGGCTATTAATAATCGGTTATTGGCATTATCCTTAATGCCCCCTTTCCTTCCTCCGTGGCTTCTTTCCATATGACGGTTCTTTGTTTCAAAATCAATTCCATATAGGCGTTTTAGCCAAATACAGCAGGCCATGTATTATCTGATTGCAGTCCAAATGCCATCCATATATAAATCCATAAAGATAAATCTGCCGGCGCTGTCTATTTCCCAACTGCAGCCTCAGAATGGCACACCTTCTACTCAGCCACGAAGCTGCTTCTTCATTTCCTCACTGGATAGAAGCCCCAGTCTGCCCTCATCTATGGTATAGATGTGGGTGCAAAGTGTTTCCAAATCGTTATAATTGTGGGAAGTCATCAGTATGGTCCGCCCCTCTGCCTGGAGAATCCGGATAATCTCCTTCGTGTCATTGTAGGTCTTGTAGTCGAGTGTGTTAAAAGGTTCATCTAAAATTAAAATATCCTGATTTTCCATAATGGCCTGTGCGATACCCAGCTTTTGTCTCATGCCCAGGGAATAATGTTCCACCTTTGTTTTATCCTCGGGGTCGAGTCCTACCTTTTGCATGGCAGAACGGATTTCTTTCTCACCGGCCACGCCGCGGATCCCGGCCAGATACCGCAGATTCTGCAATCCGGTATTGAGGCCGATGAAACCGGGGGAGTTTATCAGCACCCCCACGTCCTCAGGAAAATCTCGTTCCTTGCCCAGGGCCTGTCCCCTCACATAAACTTGTCCGCTGTCCGGGATTAAAAAGCCGCAGATAATATTGAACAGGACCGACTTTCCACTCCCATTGGCCCCAACGATGCCAACGGTGCTTCCCTTCCCGATATCCAGGGATACATCGGACAGAACACGCCGTCCGGAAAAACTCTTGCTCACTTGATTTAATGAAATAATAGGTTCCATAGGTATCCTCCTTAATGATTGAACAGCAGCTTGATGCCCCGGCTGTAAAGCCAGAGAATCAGGACCAGGGAAAGGGCCGCCAGTAACACAGCCGCGGCCGCTCCCGGGATGGTTCCTCCTGTCTGCAAAAGGTTCAGCCGCGCCAGGCTGGAAATTCCTGCCGGGAGCCACGAAATGGGCAGCAGACAAAGGAAATGCAACAGCAGGACAGCCACAAATCCAGCCGTTGCCTGCCCCGTCACGCAGAGGGCGGACAGGATTATTAAGAATTGAAATGCAACATCCAGAATTTTCAGCCCCACTACAGCTGCGGTCAGCCCCATATCCGGAGAAAAGCCCAGCAGAAATGGAGGAATGACAGCCCCAAGGGCCAGCAGGCAGCCATACACAAGAATCCAGAGAAGCCCGGCATAAAGAAGCGCCCCCAAAAGCCCGGTCCGCCGCCGCAGGCGGACTGTCAAAAAAACGGAGCGTTCCCCGGCCACCTGGGTGCAGAATACTCCCAGGGGCCACAGAGGAAGCAGTTCCATTGTCAGCAGCATCAAAAGTCCCATCGGGTAAAAGTATCCGGTGCCGTGTCCTGCAAACAGGCGGATTAGCCAATCCGTACTATCCTCCGGCGCTCCTTTGGAAATCCAGGTCCAAACCGTCATAAGGAGGATCAGGCCAATCAGCAGCAGCCCGTTTTTCCCGGCAAACAGGCCCCTGAGGTAATAAGAAGCCAGACCTTTTCCACCGCGCCCGGAAACGGAAAACCGCCATCGCCATCTTCGGGTTACAAGCCATACCATTCCAGCCACCAGAACCGCCGTGGTCACAGCGGTCAGCAAAAGGCGCCAGGGGTAGGCCAGATTGTGGAGCAGAAAGACCCAATGGTTGAATCCGGTCAAAAACACAAAGGGCGGGCGGGACATAACCGGCAGCTGAATCCAGAGCACTGCCAACAGATAAAACGCCATGAGCAGCCTGACCGCCAGGGCGCGGCTACAGAAGTGGCCCAGGCAAAGGGCTGTCAGGGCAATCAGGCAGTACCCCAGAAGTATCTGCCCGGCACAGCAAAGGATTGCGGACCACGGTGACGAGAAGATTCCTTGCAGCAGCGTAAATACCTCCCGCCACGGACCTTCTGACGCTCCCGGCCAGCTTCCGGCGCAGGGAAGCCCCAGGCCGGAGATTAGGATTGCGGCCATCTGACCAAGCCAAAACAAGGCTGCAATCACTGACAGCGCCCGCCATTTATGGAAAAAGTAACGTCCATAGGTCCCATACCGTGTCAGCACCAAAAGCGTGTCGTCCTCCATCACGCCGGTACAAAGAAGCAGGAAAACAGGCAGCACAGCGAAGGTGAAATAGTATTGGTCGTTCAGGACTGCCAGTAAATGAACCGGAAGTGTGCTTTGCGCGCCCACCCGTTCACTCAGCCCGAACAGAAGGGATAGTCCAAACAGCAGGAAAAACCTCCCCGGGCCGGCCTTCCCACATAAATGGCGCATCATGGGATTACACCTGGTAAATGGAGCGTTTCTTCACCTTCTGATAATAAAACGCCACCAATCCCATCACAATACACATCAGCGCCGGCCCCGCTATGAATGATGTGGCATGGACTGCCGGAGCGCTCAGGCTGGCAGGCTCAAAGGCTGTTACAAAGCGCAGTCCCGGCGCGTCAAGGATTGCCCAAAAGAAATTCTCCAAAATGACATAGATGAATGGGCCTGTCAGGATAATGAATACATTGCTGCCATAAAGGGCCAGTACGAAACCAAAGGTCATGGTCAGGACGCCCAGCAGCCCCTTCCACAGGGAAAGCAATAATGCATAGAGGACCGGCATTTTGGCATAAAGGTTTGAGAAAACGTGGGCATAGCCCTTGGGTATGGGCCAAAGTTCCTGCGGCGCCCTGACATACAGCGCAAACAGGGCGGAGATGAAATAGGGTATCACAAGAATGATAAATGCGGATAATGCACACGCCCCCCACTTTATAGCCAAATAACGGCGTCTGCCGATCCGGGGCAGGGTGTAGGTAAGAAAACGGTCCCGGCGCTCATAGTAAAGCTGCCAGCAAATCGGTATGGTAACAAACAGGGGAAACAAGAGGCTTAAAAACTCCGTGCCGATTTCCCATGGATCGAGTTCAAAATGGAGGGTATACCCCCGATAAAGGGTGCAGGAAAGAATACAGGTCAGCAGCGTAAGGAGACACGTTGTGACAAGGACCGGTCTGGCTATCTTCTTCCCTTCCAATATAAAGTTTCGCATGTCAGCACTTCCTTCCAGTTGATTTTTATTTATCTGCACCTTTATATTAGCATCTGCCGTCATAAAAACAAGACCGCGGGAACAAACAGGGGTTTTATGGGAACGAAACGGTCCGCCCATAAAACCCCTGTCATTCTATGCTTCCATTTTCATGATACCAATACCCCGATGGTGATATAGGGGATTCCGTTGAGCCAATCGTTGCCAGTAATGATTTTGCCTCCATGCCGTTCCACAATCTGGCGGACATTATACAGGCCATATCCATGCCCGGCTTCCCCCTTTGTTGACCAGCCCCGCCGGAACATCTGGATAAATTCCACATTGGTCAGGGCCGCGTGGGGATTCAAAACAGAAAAACGGAGGCTGTCCGCTTCCTCTATTGCCCGGGCATACAGCACATCTCCGGGCGAGGCGGCCTCGATGGCGTTGTCCAGCAAAATGGCAATCAGCTCCACCCAGTCAGCCTCAGATAAGGCGCGGCGGAGAAACGCGCCTGCAACCGTCACTTCCACACGGACCTGTTTTAACTCGGCCTGTTTCATTTTTCCAAACAGCAGGCCGCTGATTACTTTACTGTCACATTTTAATAATTCCTTATCCGCGCCATCCAGCCTTACATGCTGGAGCAGGGATGTCACAGCTTCCTGCGCTTCCTGTAAATCGTGTGCAGCAGAAACCGCTGCTGCAACTGCCATCATCTGATTGTTAAAGTCATGTTGACGCGCCCGCACCTGTTCAATCAGTTCCTCCACCAAAGGAAGATACTGCTCCAACATCGCGGTTCTCCGCCGGGCCTGCACACGGTGCTGTCGAAGAAGCATGACAATCACGTCGCAAACCGCCAGCATCCCCACCGCTCCCACCGTCACCGGAAGCCAGCGGAGCATGACAGAAAAGTCAAACCGAAACAGGAGGAGCAGCAGCAAAAGCAGCAGGGCCGTATTGCTGCAGACCATACAAATGACTGGATCCCCATCCGAGAGCTTCTCCCGCAGCCACCGGAGCGCCCCCGTGCCCCAAAGCACCAGCCAAAGGCCGAGGGACAGCGCCCGGCCCGCATAGAGATACCACACTGGCTCCGCCGGATTGCACAGGGCCAGGAACAATAAGCAGAGTTCCCTCAGCAGGAGATACAGCGCAAAGGCGGCAACCGTGCCGAAAAGCGTATGTCCCTCGCTCTTTTGAAACCACAAACTGTTTAATAACAGCACGCCGAGGAAAAAAAACAGAAACGATACGATTTGATTTACCGGGAGCACAGCATATGCCATGTCGGTGTTGTGGTCCCCAAGACCCAGGCGTGAGAGCAGGCAGACACCTGTGAACAGCAGCGGAATCAGCCGATCCAGCTTTCCCCTTGACCGGCCCAGCAGCCCGAGGTTTAAAAGAGACAGGAGAAGCCCGTCTAATACACTCTGCAAAAAGATAGAAATACTCATGGCTGTCCACGCTCAAACACTGCTTTCTGATATTTCTCACCAATCGGGATTGCTGTTTTGCACCCCTCCAAGTAAAGCAGGCGGTTTGCCTTGTCTATTTTATAAATATGAACCGGATTGACCAAAAAGCTCTTATGGCATTGCAGCAAACGGTTCTGCGGCACCATGTCCAGCAGCTTTAACAGGCTGTATCCAGAAATCTGGTCGGTTACCTCGCTTCCTCCACTTTGTGCCGTGTGGATTAAAAGCCTTTTTCCAAACGATTCAATATAAAGGATGTTTCTGATTTCATATTCGAACAGAAACTGTTTCTGCTCAATCCGAAGGATTTCCGGAGCCGCCTGTATCTGCGCCCCCATCTCAAGAGCTGCTTGGAATGTCCTTTGAAATTCAGCCTCCGTAAAGGGTTTTACCAGGAAATCGTAGCATTTGATTTCCCGGTAGGCAGACAACTCCTCCCCTGCCAGCTCCGTGGTAAAAAGGATTGGCGTAAACCGGTACTCCGGCATGGAGCGCAGCTGCCTTGCCAGTTCGGTCCCCCGGTAATCCAAAAGCTGTATATCTAAAATGAACAGATCTACCTTATTTTTCGATGCATACGAAAGAGCCTCTGCCGCCTTTGCAAATGCTGCAAGTTTATACTCAAATGAGCTGCTTTCAATGTACCGGCGTATGAGTGTAACTGCGCCCGGCTCGTCTTCAACTAATAAAATAAGTCCCATAGGCTCCCTCCCTTCAATTTTCTATGCAGCTCCCTAATAAACGGGAAGCTGCGTTACTTGCTACCCACACCGTGAAAGCAGTAAGGGTACGCCAGGACATGTCAAATCCGGCATGGAATCCAATTTGTTTAAATACACAAATATCGTCTGTCCGCGGCCCCAACTTCCTGAATCAGGTTTTCTTGTGCATAAAGTAGAATCTGTAAAAGTAACAGTTGCTGTCTTTCCATCGGCCGTAATAATGCCGCTGATTGGATTTCCTGCAGCATCTGTCGCTGTAAAAAGCAGGCCATCAGCAGTCAGTTCTCCGACACCGTCCTCCAGTGAAGTCAGGCGGTAAATCCCTATTTGCACTATATATTTACCATCATTGCCTTTTGCAATCTCAAAAGCCGTTGTACTGCCTTTCAGTTCTTCGTTATTTTTATCTGCTCCGCAGGCAGCCAGGCATAATGTTACAGCAATGAATGGTATCAAACCTGTCTTTTTCATTCTTCGTTTCCCCTTACAATACCGATTTGTCAGTCTGATAAACATAAACTTATAAGTCTGTCAGGAAAATCTCTGGAACCTGTTTTTTCCTGAATCTATATTTCTGTACCTCATTCAGCGGGTTGGTAAAGGGGGTATCTGTTTTTCGAAATTTGTGATTAAGTATATCACGATACAGAGTCGTGATAAAGGGATTCCAGTTCTGTAAAACAGCCGTCTTGTCTGATTTTTCCAAATAGCTGTAACCGTCAGCCAGATAAAAAATTTCTAAAGCCAACGCCAAATCACAGTTGGAATCAGAAAGGATTTCTTTTGGTACTTCAAATCCGTCATCCCAATTATATTCCCTCAACATACTTTTTAAATCAGAATATAGCATTTTGCTTCTTATCACCTTCCAGGTCTCCTCTCTGTCCAGCGTCCCTATAAATAGGATTTAGAATACCTCCATTTCATTAAGCAGAGTTTTTAGTATTGTCATTTGCCCTGCTGTAATCGTTACGCCTTTTCCATATTCTGTATGTCCGTCATTCCAGGTCCGTATGTCATAAACAGGCTCCCTATCATCCCACGAAATAAGATTGAGTTCCTTTATCCACCCATTGTTTACTTGCGACAGGTTGCCGATATGCTTATAAATTTTGTACTTTTTCATGTGAAATGTCCCTCTCATAAATATTCTTTCATCGTACCGTCCTACCATTCGTTTGACACTTCAATTACCCTATCTAAAAAACTGCAATATATAATATCACAAACTTCTTTTAATCTTCTACACCGTAACAATATCAACTTGCTCTGCATTTTCTATATTACTTTTGATTATCTAATCTCCTGTTTTACATTTAGTTCACATAGTCCAACAAATTTAATGTATATGTTAATTTGGAAAAGGGCATTCCTATTATAGAATGATTTTCCGTCTCATCTCCACAAGTAACATCAATAAACCGCTTTCATCTCTCCTCCTGTTCTAAAATTATATCATAGATATGAAGATTTGAAGATGCCATTTACATCCTTAGATAAGAAACCTTAGATAAGAAATATAGTCTTAACTCAATTAATATCAGCTGAAAACCCTCATCGTTTATACTAATAACTTTATTCTTAACATCAGAGCTTACTCTGTATTTCACTAAATCTTTACTTCGATGGCTTTACGCTGCACAACGGCTCATCTTTCGTTATGATTAATCCTTACCAATCATCGGCACGATAAATTCTACGTGTATCCAAATATCTGAATCCACTCCAGCGCAGCCCGCATGGACTACATACCTGAGATTTTAACATTGACTACAATATCAAAGTTCTTTAACATCCGCCATAAAAGAGTCACTGCTTCACATCCTATCTGTCTCATCAAACCATCCACCAAAACAGAATGAACATGAAACCCAGGCTTGTCATAGCAAGCTGCCGCCTGAGGCAACAAACCCACATGAAAATTGCAGGCCGTAGAGCGATTGGTTAACAACAAACGTAGGCATTGCTCCTGGCAGGGGGAATCCCTCTTTTGTTGTTGAGATATCCTCAGAAGAGATAATTCTTTGCAAGAATGCTTATCCCCAAGGCAATCAATACAAGCGGGACAAGGATATATTGGTAATGGGTGATTTTTTTCTTAATATATGGGTAACTTGCAAGCCGGAACCCAAGATAACACCATAAGGCAATCATCACTGCAAAAACAGATAGCGTAATCATAAAATCTGCGTGGGTATATCCGCTGAATAAAGGGACATATACCCCGATATTATCTGCCCCATTCGCTATTGTCAGCAGGGTAACGCTAAAAAAATTGATTTGAGTCTTGTTCTGCGTTTCTGTTTCTGATTTATCCTGTCTGCATCGGCAATCCCTCCAAGAGCGGATACCAAGGAGCAGCGGCAGGAACCCCAAAAGCCCAACATACTGTGGAAGGATGATCTGTGTACCCAATGCCCCCAATGTTCCCAAAGCGCAAAGACACCCGATTCCGAAATACTGGCCGGCAATTATCTGTATGACCCTCTTGGAATCCAATACCTGTGCATAAAGTATCATCAGTACAAAAATATCGTCGATGTTGGTGCTTACAAATGATAGAACTGCAGTAAAAAAAGTCGTTGCCATTGTCTATATCCCTTCCTATCTATCAGGCGGCATGGCGAAAAAAATAAGCCCACGCACACAAAACGTGTGTATAGGCTTACATTTCCAGTTCTAACCACCAAAGGTGGCTGACTTTAATATCATTAAAGATATAAACTGCCCCCGCCCTATACGGATATCATTTCTTGCGTAGTATAGCATATTTTGCAAAGCACCACAAGTAGGAAGCGCGGGATAATCGCCACGAAAATGCTTTCCTCATAAATGCTTTTTCATTTGTGGTGTACACTGTGACACAGGAAAAACTGCGCCACAACCTTGACAGTCCATTGGGCAGCTATTTTGTTCATCCGTATTTATAACTTACCCCGGCCTTCTGCGCCTGGCTCATCTGATCCTTCCGGTCTATCAAATACAATTTATCCCCCTTCTTGAACCTTGCCCCGGTCTGCTTAAACCAGAAAGGCACATCATATTCCACACACTGCTCCATGGAATCAAGTATCCAGGCAAAGTCACAGATTCTTGCCTCCGGTCCGGATTCCCCGCCGCAGGTTACCCCTTCTATCTTCCCTGTAGCCAAATACTTCCGGATATCAATCTGTTCCAGCATTGGCTCATGAATGATTGTCCGGTGTTTGATTGGCAAATCCAGAAAAACAGGGAGGCGGTAATCGGCCCGGTCCTGATTCTCACAGGTACAGCAGATGGTCACATTCTCATATCCGCTTCCCCAGTCTTCCGGCAATCCCACTGCAAACCGATGGATACGTTTGGTAATAATAACAAAGTGCAGATCCCCCCGCCGGCGGATGATATCCCATGCCTCCGGGCGCCATGCATCTGCTTCATCCAGAAAAAAATCAGAAGTCATGCATGTGTACACATCCTCACCCTTCAGCTGCAGCTTATATTCATTCCTGCGGTTACATTTAACCGGCATATCAAAGCTGGAGGTACGGGTTACAATATTGCTATCCTTACCAAATTCAGCATCCCTCCGATAAACATAGCAATTCGCACAGCCTGGGCTGATTTTTTTACATCCATGCCATGGATTCCAGGTCGCCATACCACTACCTCCGTTTTCTCAACCAAACATTCCAGGAGTACCCGCGCTCACATCAACCCCTTATTGTCCGTCTTCATAGACCATCAGGCATTCCGTCTCGCCAGTTTCTTTTTCTGTCATCTTCTCCCATACCTTGAACCCCTCTGCCAGATAAAAGGACATCGCTCCGGTATTCTTTTCAAACACATGCAGGGACAGCCGCTTCTTCTGTTTCACTGCTCCAATCAGCTGATGGCCAATTCCCTGCCCCTTGTGTCCTGCCGCCACAAAAATCCCTTCAATGTAATCCGCATCCATACCGATGAATCCCAGGACTTCTCCATCCTCCTCGTACACATAAACCTCCGCATTGGGCAACACTGATTTTACGGAATCGAAATTTTTCTCCCAATACCCTGCATCTATAAAAGAATGGGCCTCCAGATTTCCCTGTAACCATATGTTCATAATCTTGTCTAAATCCCGAAATTCAAATAATCGAATCATTCCTCCGCCTCCCTGTCCCTCTATTATATCGGACCAGTATCTATTTTGCAAGGCCAAAAAGAACATTTGTTCTTTTTTAAATTCTACTTTTCTTTCCTCAGGGGCTGTGGACACAATGTTGGACCTAAGCTGTTCCCCCAGACTTCTCCTACAGTTTAGCGGACTCGTTCCACCTAAAGATAGCTTAATACAGGTTTCATTGTACCAGTGTAGATGTTAATCTAATTCCTCATCTGGAATCGAAAACCCTGTGGTATCCGTAATCCACTTGATGTTTGGCCTGGATACCCTGAAATCACATTGGATTAGATTTTCCACCTCTGGACTGATTTCATCTGGTTTCTTTCGAAGGTATCCCTGATAACAATAACTGCTTTTGGCCAGTTCCTCGTTCTGCTTATTTTGAAGGCTGATGGTTTTCTTCCTGCATAGATATAATCCTTGCCTGATATTCATTCTGCTCCCTAAGCCCTTTCAGTAATCCTTCAAGTGATATCGATTTCTGAAGCCGGTTTTTCTTCATTTTGCGCCCTCACATCCTGTCTCCAATATAGCATAAGCAAAGATTTTAGGAAAATTACTGTATCTTATCAATTGTTAAACCTAAAATGACGGTGTATAGCTCCGGAGAAACGTACGTGAAACAAAGATAAATATGGCGCGTTGTCCACATAAATTCATCTGGCAGGTACATCTGTGGATACTTCAACATGCATAGAACCCAATTGAAAAAGATACCCATTTTTTTGCTGGGTTCCTAAATGCAGCCACTATTTCTGGTAACTCAATTATTATATGAGTAGGATTGAAAATGCACCACACAAATGATATAATTCCCGTCTTTGACAGTCATTTTAACAAAACACCGCTATAATGCCCATTCTATCAGGGTTTTACAGCGGTGTTGTTCCGTTTTGATATATAGCCTTTTTCCTGTTTTTAGGAAGCGTTAAGGAATTTTAACTAGCTTGTCTTCTTTTTGCTCATTTTCTGGATTTCTCTCATCCTGCTTTTGGTGAGGAATTCATAGTCGGTTTCAAAACCGCTTATTTTGTGCAGTCCATCTGTCAATTCCGTGGATTCGTATATAGGGATAAAACCCTGTCCCTGTACATCCGCAAAGGCAAAGCCTCTTAGGGCAGAAAGGATTTCCCCGCAGGTGTAACGTTTATTAAGCCTGTTCTCCAGACACCGGTAAACGAGTAATGCTAAAAAACAGATGAGGAAGTGGGCTTTGATGCGGTCCTCCCTTTGTACATACACAGGTCTTGCGGCAAAATCCGTCTTCATGATCCGGAAACAGGTCTCTATCTGCCATCTGCGTTCACTTACCTTTAGGATCTCTCCCGAATCATCTTCAAAGCAGGAATCCTCCGTTTTGCTACTCAAACCGGGGGATTTCCCTTAAGCTGACCACTTAATTCCACCTATCTTTATCAACGAATCTTCCAACCATATAACAACCAGAATTTTGGTATTTAAAAAGCGCCAGACACATCCCTGCATCCAGCGCAACACCATCATTGTTTAGTTGTTTCCTATATGCCTGGGAACTGTCCCATCTCCTGCCATCTCCAGGTAACAGTCCAATTGATGCCCTGTCAGATTGGCAACCATCTCTGCAAATGGGGCTAAGTTCCCTTCTACAGCATATGCTTCCAATGCATTGAAATATTCCAGCCTGTTTTCCTTTGCTATCGAAATAGCAGGAAATCCATTTGCCATCAACTGATAGTTCATAAGCAGCCGGGATGTCCTGCCGTTTCCATCCGGGAACGGATGTATGCGCACAAACTCCGCATGTGTCCAGGCTGCAAGTTCAATCTGGTTTAGCTCCCTGCCCTTCCATGTAAGGTCCGCATAAAAATCCTTGACCTGGGAGTACATTTCATTGGGGGACGGAGGCGTATGTTGTGCACCCGATATATATACATCAACATCTCGGTAGATAACTCCCACAAATATATTCTCCATCAATATAGCGTGGATATCTTTGATGATTCTTTCATTCAACGGCAGTTCTTTTGCAATGCACTCCTTCACATAACGCTATGCCTTCTGATGATTCACTGCCTCATAAAGTTCCCGGAGATGTTTGCCCCCAATGGAAATCCCGTCTTCCAGCAAAACCTTGGTTTCTATAAGGGTCAGTGTATTACCTTCAATCGCTGTGGAGTTATGGGTATATTCTATCTCAAATGCCTTCTCATAGCTTTGCAGGGTAAGTTCCGGAATGGAATCCCTTACTGCCTGATACCGATTCCTTTTCTGAACAATTCTCTCATAATCCATAGGTTCACCTCTTCCTTGTACCTGTATGCCTTACAGTATATCACAGATTAACCGGTTAGTAATCATTGATTGACAGCGAATTCCGTCATCATTCCCCCAGGAAATCTCAGTATTCCCCATTATAATTTAATCTTCAGACCATACCAGTTAAACCATAATGGCAGCATATCTGCCTACTTCAACCTCATCAACCATTTCCCAATATCATACTGCTTTTTGAAAATTGCTGGTTATCATCCCGATAACCAACAATTTTTATCTTTTTTTAATTCTATATCTTATCATACAGCTCATCCATTCTTCCTTCAGGCTTTAGGGAAATACCGCGTTCCTATCAGTCTTAAATCAGATGATATCATTAAAACCGCTATTTTCATGGTTCAGAAACACAGCTGTTTTTTTGTCATTTTAGGTCCGTTTTTGTCTCAAAACCACAATATATTGTGGTATTTATTCCCATTTTCTTATCACTCCACAAGTGACATCAATGTCACCACCTCCACATTTGTTGAGTGGATAATAATGATGGCAGGAAGACATACTTCTCCCTTAACGGAAACGACATAATTATCTTTAAGCGTCATTTTAATCCGCTTGATGTTCTAATTCTAACAAATACTTATCATAGTCTGAAATAAATAAACAATCCTGAACAATACGATATTTTTCAAACTCAGTCTCTGCATGAAGCTTTGCCTGTTCTGCACTGACTTTTCCCGGCCCCATCAACAACTCGTTCCCGTTAAACTCCAGGAATCCATCAAGGCGCTTTGCCCAGTCCTCCATACTCATTGGTATTCTTCGTTCTGCCTGTAACTCCGCATAGTCGAGATACAGTGAAACGATTCTCTGTAAATAGGACATTTCCTTTTCGCTCAGATAATTCTTAGCAACGGTAACATCTGCTTTGACAATTTTCCCATCTGGCGCTGATTCCCATGTTGTCAGGCCCATATGTTCTTTTTCAGCATTTGCACGCTCTACAATCAATTCTGCTACTGTATGCCGATGTACAGCCCAATGCATCTTATTCTGCACCATTTTAAAAAACTGCCGTGTAGTCTTAGCGTCTTTATCATAATCAAACGCTGTGGCATATAAATCAGTAACCTTCTGATAAAACTTGCGCTCGGACAGGCGTATCTCACGAATATAATCCAACTGACGTTCAAAATACTCATCGGTGAACATATGCCTTTTTTTCAGGCGCTCTTTGTCCATCGTCCAACCTTGAATTGTGTAATCCTTAACAATCTGACCTGTCCATTTGCGAAATCTTACAGCGCGGTCGTTGTTAACTTTAAAGCCGACTGCAATAATCATCTGAAGATTATAATGAATCACTTCGCGATTCACTTGACGAGAACCTTCTGTTTGAACTATCCGGAATTTCCGGATAGTTGACTCCTACGCCAGTTCGTCATCTGTATAAATTTTTTTAATATGTTCATTGATTGTCCGCACATCCACATCATATAAAGTCGCAAGCATTTATTGTGTCAGCCAGATATTCTCATCCTCATAACGCATTTCAAAACTATCGTTGCTATCCCCTACTGAAGCCATATAAGTCAAATACTCCGCGGCAGAGCTGTGTATTGTAATATCATTCTTCTTTTTTGGCATAAACAATCTTCCTCCCACGTTCTATTATAGTTACTTTAGAAATCAATATAAGTGTCTTTGAGTCACGTTCTAATTTTCCTTTTTCACAGGTGCTTTTTTATATCTGTTGAGCTTATCAACTTATCTCGCTAGAATAATTCGGCTGTTTGCTTCAGGATAGTAATCACACATTTTCGTTCTGTATATTGACCTCAATTTTTGTCAAACCATCATCCTAATCAATCATACCCTATATTCTATTCATACTTATATACAGCATTTTCTTAAACCATTGAAAATTTATAATTTTTCGATAGCAAACAACAGGTTTCCACATTCCCCGTCCCCGGAAACATATCCACCGCACAAACCTTCTCCACCCTATATCCTCTCTCCTGCAGCACCACCAAATCCCTCACCAGGCTGGTGGGCTTACATGAAATATACACTATCCTGTCCACCCCAAATTCAATTATCTTCCCCAATGCCTTTGGATGGATTCCATCCCTTGGCGGATCCACGACAATCAGGTCCGGCTTATCCTCCAGGTCATCAATCACCTTCAGAACATCCCCTGCCACGAATTCGCAGTTATCCAGTCCATTGAGTCCGGCGTTCACCTTTGCGGCTTCTACCGCTTCCTCCACGATTTCCACACCCACAACCTTTTTAGCCACAGGCGCCAGTATCTGGGCAATGGTCCCTGTGCCGCTGTAAAGGTCAAACACCACCTTATCCTTTGTCTCCCCTACAAAGCCGCGGGCCGTATCATACAGCACCTCTGCCCCCATGGAGTTGGTCTGGAAAAAGGAAAATGGGGATATCCTGAACCGAAGCCCCAGCAGTTCCTCGTAAAAAAAGTCCTGTCCATAAAGAACATGGGTTGCATCACTCTGTACCACATCGGCCAGGGAATCATTTTCCGTGTGGAGGATTCCTGCAAACCGGCCGTCAACAGGCAGGGCCAGCAGGCGTTCCTTCCACCCGGATAACACAGCCGCCTCATCCCTGCCGCCCAGATACTCCCTCTGGGTACTGGTAACCAGATCCACCAGGATTTCTCCTGTCTTCACTGCCCGGCGCACCAGCAGATGACGCAGATACCCCTTGTGCTGTAGCTTTTTATAAAATGCAGTCCCAAGTTCCTCAAAATATTCCTTCGTAGCCACCAGAATCCTGCAAAAATCCGGATGTACAATCTGGCAGTCCGGTGTTGTGACAATATCATAAAAGCTACCCCGCCTGTGCATTCCCAGCGCCAGCGGTCCATCCTTTACCTCATCGCCAAAGGAGAACTCCATTTTGTTGCGGTATCCCTTTTCCAGAGGGCTGGCCTTGATTCCCATAAACTCATAGCTATCCGGTTCCACCACGCCGTCTAAAAGGGATTTTACCTGTTCCTCCTTGATTTTCAGCTGTGCTTCATAAGGCAGGCTCTGGTAAATGCAGCCGCCGCACAGGCCAAAGTGGGGACATGCATTCTCCGGCAGTTCCAAAGGCGAACGCTCCAAAACCTCCAGCGCCCTTGCCTCGGTTTTACCTTTCCTCCTCTTTGTAACCACACATTGGATTTTCTGTCCCGGAACTGCATTCTTCACCACCACACGTTCCCCATCTATCATAAGGATTCCTTTATTTGGAAAATCTATTTTTTCGACAATGCCTTCGTAAATCTCACCTTTTTTCATTCTATTATCTCCGTTTCTGTCATGATACTCCTGACACTATGATACTCCTGCTATTATGATACCCCTGCCATAATATCACATGTATCTTCCATTTTTTCATCGTCTCATTATATCATGTCCTTAAATACACATCAAGTTATCATATCCGGTCAATGGCCACATTCAAATCATCATATCCAGTCAATAACCACACCATATCATCCTATCCAAGCTATCGCCACATCCTATCATCATATCCAGCCTATCGCTCCCCCGCATCCTATCACGACCATTACCCAAAAAAGAAAGTCCCCCATTCCCCCGCACATGAACCAACTCAAACTTCACACAAAGCCTCCCTCATGCCTATCATTTCCCCAGATTCTCCTCCCCTCATGCCTGTCATTTCCCCAGATTCTCCTCCCCCCATGCCTTCACATATTCCATTACCGGCATAAAGCTTTTCCCAAGTTCAGTCAGGGAATACTCTACTTTAGGCGGGATTTCTTTATAATCATGTCTGTGGATAAATCCATCAGCCTCAAGTTCACGCAGCTGTGTTGTCAGTGATGACTCGGAAATCCCTCCGATATGGCGGCGCAGCTCCCCAAATCTCTGAATATCCTGAAAACCTATGTAATACAGAATCTCCAGCTTCCATTTTCCCCCAAGGATTTTCTGTACTGCAGAGATAGTTGCACAGCGTTCAGGAACACCCGTTTCCTTTTTCATTGATATCACCTCATTTCAGGCTAATTATACAGCCAGTACTACAATAAAGCAATGTACAGCAAAAAATCTAAGTACTTTTATTTTCATCGTACTATGCTATAATCAGGCTATCGCATGGGATTAAATCATCAAAAACGCCCTGCACAGCAGGAGGAGAGCCAGCATGAAAACAGTCATTTATTACTTTTCGGCAACCGGAAACAGCCTGAAGACAGCCGCAATCATATCACAGAAGCTGGGGGCAGAGATGCTGCCCATGGTGAAATACAAAGGAACCATCTGCACAGCAGATAAAATAGGCCTGGTCTTCCCAACCTATTTCTGGGGTGTTCCCCGGACCGTGGGGGAATTCATAGATAAACTGCGCGTGAGCCGGGATTCCCCATATATTTTTGCGGTCCCCACCTATGGTGAACTGCATGGCGGGGTACTGGGCCAGGTAGACAGATTGTTGGCAAAAAAGGATTTGAAGCTGGATTATGGCAGGGAAATCAAAGCAGTTGCAAATTTCGTGGAGGAATATAATCCAAGAATCCATCTTGCAGGAAAAAGATTAAAAGAGGCCGCCAGGCTGGCTGAACTGGCCGCCAGTGAAATAGCTGCAGGAATCAGCAATTCCCCCTTCCGTTATTCGGCCGCAGACAAATTATTCTACAAAATATATACAGATATTAAGGTCAATCATGACCAGGGGTTTCATGTTGACGATACATGCATACAATGCGGTATCTGCCAAAACATATGCCCCAATCACAATATAATCTTAAAAAACGGAGCATTGGAATTCCAGCATCAATGTGAACACTGCGTTGCATGTATCAATTGCTGTCCCCAAAAAGCAATCCAGTGGAAATCAGCCACCCAAAAACGGAACCGGTATAAACATCCGGATGTCACGGTCAGGGAAATCATTTCAGGGATGCAGTAATTTTGAATATTCACTCCCCGTTTCCAAACCTCCAAACACTTCCTCCATTCCCTGAAAAAGGACCGTCCCACAGGGGACGGTCCTTCCTAAATCCGTAATCTCTATTCAGACTTCTCAGTCTTTTTCTCCTCCGGCTCCTCATCTTCAAAGAAGTCATCGTCAAAATCATCGTCAAAGTCGTCTTCAAAATCTTCCAGATAATCCGGTGTAAAGAAGCGGTACACTGCATATGCAATACCTGCCACGGCTGCTACGGCGCCGATGATGGCCAGTACCCAAAGGATACAGTTTTTCTTCTTCTCATCTTCCTCTCTTTTGTGAAGCAGTTCATTGATTCTGCTGGAATTCATCAGTTCTTCTACACGGCTTAATGCCTCTTTTCCCATTGCATCGAATCTGTCTCTGTCAAACCTGTTCATCCGGTCCACGTCCTTTCTTATATGCAAGCAATAAGCTCAGATACATATTTTTAATTATTATACCATGGAAGTCCCTTTTTTACTATCCCAATTTCTTGAATTTTTAACCAGCCATCCTATATTTTTTTTAACTTTGCAAAAGATGCGAACATCTTCTTCTGACCGGCCGTGTCAAATTCAACCGTTACTTCATAGTCCTTCCCGCCGTCCTTTATGGACTTGACGGTTCCCTCCCCGAACTTAATATGCTTTACCCTGTCTCCCTCACTGTAGTTCAGGGAAGCAGGCTTTTCAACCATAAATGCCTTGCCAAAAGCCGGTTTCCCACCGGGCCCGCCATGACCCGCACTTCCGCCATAGCCAGCGCCTCCGGCATAGCCGGCATTCCCGCCATAGCCCGTGCCTCCGCCGTAGCCAGCACCTCCGCCATATCCGGCACCTCCGCCATATCCAGCTCCTCCGGCACGGCCGCCAAACACAGCCCCACTGCCTGTCCCAACGCCGCCGCCAGATCCTGCCCCGCTTCCCGGTCCGGCAGTCCCGCTGCCAAACCCGTCAAATGGCGACGCCGTCTTCGACGCATAGGCATTATAGCCCTTGCCGAATGTGCTTGTACGTCCCGATGCCACGGACTGGTTCCACGGAAGTCCTGCATCGCCCGCACTGCTTCCAAAGCCTGAGGCATTTCCCTGTCCTGCACCGTTGCCGCGGCCGCCATAGCTTCCAAGCACCGGCTCCAGGCGTTCTTCATCCAATAATTCTGCAGGCACTTCCTCCAGGAACCGGCTGGGCTTGCAGTATCTTGTCTCTCCGTTGACCATGCGCTGTCTGGCCGAGGTCAGCACCAGTTCCTTCTTCGCCCTGGTAATGCCAACGTAGCACAGACGCCGCTCCTCCTCCAGGTCCGTCCTGTCATCTGAATTAATGGACATCATGCTGGGGAACAGGCCGTCCTCCATCCCCACCAGGTATACCTTGGGAAACTCCAGGCCTTTGGCGCTGTGGAGCGTCATAAGGGTCACACGGTCCTCGGACTCATCCATGCTGTCGATATCAGCCACCAGCGCCACCTGTTCCAGGAATTCGTCCAGGGTGGGGTGTTCGCTGTCCTCCTCATAGCTTACCGCCTTGTTCACCAGTTCCTCGATGTTCTCAAGACGTGTCTGGGCCTCAATCTCGCCCTCTGCCTCCAGCTCCTGCTGGTAACCGGTCTCATCCATAATCCCTTCAATCAGGTCCCGGATGGAAAAATCCTCTGATTCAGCCCTGGCCCTGAAGCTCTCCATCTGCCCCACGAACTTCAGGATTTTCTCCGCGGCCTTGCCCAGCCCCGGAACCTGGCGCGCTTCCTTCAGCGCCCCATAGAGACTCATGCCGTGCTCGGATGCAAACGCAGTCACCTTGCCCATGGTGGTCGCACCGATGCCGCGCTTTGGAACATTGATGATCCTCAACACAGCCAGGTCATCCACGCCGTTGGCAATTGTCTTAAGGTAGGCCAGGATGTCTTTGATTTCCCTCCGCTGGTAGAAGTTCACGCCTCCCACCAGACGGTAAGGCACATTATAGAAAATGCACCGTTCCTCTATGAGACGGGACTGGGCATTGGTCCTGTAGAGCACGGCCTGGTCCTGATAGGCAAATTCACTGTCCCGTATCTGTCTGGCCACATAATCCGCCTCATCCCTGGCCATGTCAAACTGCTTGAACCGGATCAGATTCCCTTCCCCATTGGCTGTCCACAGGGTCTTATCCTTCCTTCCGCGGTTGTGGCGGATAACGCCGTTTGCCGCATTGAGGATGTTCTGGGTGGAGCGGTAATTCTCCTCCAGCTTAATGACCTTTGCCCCCGGAAATGCTGACTCAAAACTCAGGATATTCTCTATATCAGCCCCGCGGAACCGGTAAATGGACTGGTCGTCGTCACCTACCACACAGAGATTCCTGTACTTATCCGCAAGCAGGTTCACCAGCTTGAACTGGGCCTGGTTGGTATCCTGGTACTCATCCACCATGATGTATTTAAACCGCTCCTGATAATAGTTCAGCACCTCGGCATTATTCTGGAACAGTTCCACGGTCTTGACAATCAGATCGTCAAAATCCAGGGCATTGTTCTTCTTTAACTGCTTCTGGTACTCCCTGTATATCTCCCCCACCTTTTTCTGGCGGAAATCCTGCCCTGCGTTCAGAAGGAACTCCTCGGGCATGATCAGCTTATCCTTGGCCGAGGATATCACACCCAGCACGGAACGCTCCTTAAACTGCTTTGTATCCACGTCCAGACTCTTAAATACCTGCTTCATCAATGTCTTCTGGTCATCACTGTCGTAGATGGAGAAGCTGGTGGTGTATCCCAGGCATTCAATGTGCCTGCGCAGGATCCTTACGCAGGTGGAATGGAAGGTGCTCACCCAGATGCTCTCAGCCCCAAAGCCTACCAGCTGGTCCACACGCTCCCTCATCTCCCCTGCCGCCTTGTTGGTAAATGTAATGGCCAGTATATTCCAGGGGTTCACATCCTTCTCATCAATCAGGTAGGCCACCCGGTGCGTCAGCACCCTGGTCTTGCCGGATCCTGCTCCGGCCAGGATTAAAAGAGGACCTTCGGTGTGAAATACAGCCTCTTTCTGCATGGGGTTTAATGTATCGTAAATACTCATATTTTATGTACCGCCTTTATTTCTTCATTCAATGTGTCAGATGTATAAGTATACCATTCCTGGCCCCATCGTGCAACTTTAAAACCCTACGGTTCCTTCTGCACGACTCCTTCTCCGCCGTCCCTGCATTTTCCTTCTTCACCGTTCCCGCATCCCTTATCTGCGCAGTCCCCGGTCTCCCCTTCTTCCCCATGTCCATCCCACCAGCAGAACATGTTCTTGCCGCTGGTCTTGGCACGGTACAGGGCTTCATCCGCTTTCCGGTAGGCGCTGTCAAATGTCCCGCTGTCCCGGCTTATCTGTGTGATGCCGATGGAACAGCTCTGGTCCAGTCCCATCCTCAGGAGGATCCGGCTGATGGACTGGATCAGGGTGCGGGCTTCCCTTTCCCCCTGCTCCCTTTCCGTGGAGCCTGGCAGGAAAATCATGAACTCATCGCCTCCTATCCTGCCTGCAATGGCGGAGGGCGGGACAAAGTCCATAAGCACTGCCGCCACTTCCTTCAGAAGCTCATCCCCTTTAAGATGTCCATGGGTATCATTGACCTTCTTAAAATCATCCATATCAATGACGAACATCAGGCCGCTTTCATGATCCTTGGTCAAAAGCCTGGTGATGTGCATTTCCGTATACTTCCTGTTGTACAGGCCGGTCAGGGAATCCAGCTGTATGGTCTTCTCAAGGATGGCGGTCCGTTCCAGGGCTGCAGCTGCCTGGTCCGCAATGGTCTTGGGATAGTACTCGCCCTCCTGCTGGTAGATATAAGGCACGGACTGGTGCAGGCTGTCAATCACAAGCCGTCCGTTGTCATCCCGGTGAAGCCCGGCCGTGATCCTTGTATCCATGTCAATGATGACTTCCTTCCCGTCCGTATCCTTTTCCTGGGCCTTGAATTCCCCATAGACAACACAGCTGTTTTCCGTAATCAGCTTTGCCTCATACCAGGCCTCCCTGATGACAAAGCTGATTCCGTCCGCCTCCTCCTGGTCCTTCCTCATTCCTTCCGTCAATGCCTCCAGGCCCAGGTAGAACTCATGCCGTCCCGTTCCAATGACAAGCACGTCCGGTGAACAATATGTAAGTAATCCGGCCAGTATCTCCGGGTTGCCCGATATATAGCCTTCCATCACACTCTGAATCAATTGTTTTGCTTCCCTGCAAATATCGTCCCGCATACTTATTCCTTTCGATTTGATTGCAAATTCCTCTGACATACAATATATCATAATATGGCGGTTTCTGCTACTGTCAAAGTATTTTGCCATGTTCTTACATTTGCCCCTTGTCATCTAGTATTCAATACTATATAATAGATATAGCAATGTGATTTCAAAGACAGAGGTGACTGACAGATGAAGACAAATGAAGAACGTGTTCGGGATCTGCTGGCCTATCTGGGAAGTCTGTCCCATGTTAAGCCGGAAGAGATACCTGATATTGATTTATATATGGACCAGGTTACCACCTTCATGGAAGGCCATTTAAAGGATATGCGGCGCCATCCTGAGGATAAGGTGCTGACCAAGACCATGATTAACAACTATGCCAAGAACAACCTGCTCCCCCCGCCTGTGAAGAAGAAGTATTCCAAGGACCACATGCTCATGCTGATATTCATCTATTACTTTAAGAGCCTGTTATCCTTTAATGATATTGAGGAACTGTTCCGACCCATCACATCCAGACATTTTACCGGCAAGGATTCCCCCCTGTCCCTGGAAGATATCTATACAGAGGTATTTACCCTGGAAAAGGGCGAGATGGGTAACCTGATGAAAGACGTGACCGGCAAATTCACCCGCTCCCGTAAAACCTTCCAGGACGTTCCGGTGGATGAGGAAGATAAGGAATACCTGCAGCTCTTTGCATTTATATGTGAACTGTCCTTTGATGTCTATCTGAAGACGCAGATGATTGAGATGATTGCGGACCAGCTGCGCGGGGAGACGACGCCTCCGCGGAAGAAGTGATTCATGGCGTAATCCATGGCGTGTTTGGGAACAGCCATCCGGAGCTATCCGGAATTTAAAAACGTATATCCCGGCATATTGGTTGATATGCCGGGATATATGTTTTATATATTATATTATCTGCATTTTTACATTGCAGCCCATCACCGCTGACAGGCCGGTCCACTTCCCTGCTTCCGTTTACTCATCTTCCGCTTACTTATCGGACGTCTTCCTTTTCCGGAACAACACTTTCTACCTGAAGCCTTGAAAACACCATATCATATCCGTCGCTTCCGTAGTTCAGAGAGCGGTTCACACGGCTGATGGTTGCCGTGGATGCCCCTGTCTTCTCCGCAATCTCCAGATAGGTCTTGCCTTCCCTCAGCATCTTGGCAACCTCATAGCGCTGTGAAAGTGACAAAAGTTCATTAATCGTACACACGTCCTCGAAGAACTTATAACACTCCTCTGGATTCTTAAGTGTCAGTATGGCATCAAATAAATGATCCACTGCATCCGTTTTAATCTTTTTGTTCATGTCCTGGTTCTCTCTCCTTATAATTTATGCGGTTCACACTCTCCCCCGACCGCATGTAGTTGTGGAATCAATGTCCCTGTATCAAGAGACACAGGCCTTTGGCATGCCTGGATACCATCCGGACAGACCATAAGCCTCATACCCACTCATTTTAACATATTAAAGTTTGAAAGTCCATACATGATAACACTTTTTCAATGTAAAGTTTCACCGTGTGCAGTGTATGTCTGCCGGATTACCGGCGTGTACCCACGCCAGATTGGAACATATCCATTCACAACACATACCACACACAGCCAGCGCATATCCGTCCATTCACAGCACATCCTGCCCGCGCCCCAGCATGAATTTCTCCACCACCAGGCCGACCCCGTCATGATTGTTGGAAGCCGTCACATAATCCGCCGCATTCCTTACAGGCAGAACTGCATTTTCCATGGCCACCCCAAGACCTGCGTACTTAATCATGGTCAGGTCATTGTATCCGTCCCCGCAGGCAATCATCTGCTCCTTCTTCAGGCCAAGGATGTCCAGGAGGCGGGCCAGGGACTGTGCCTTATCTATGCCCTTTGGCATGATTTCAAGGAAATATTCCTCGGAACGGTATACGCTGAAATCACGGCCCATCGCAGCCTTCACCTTCGGCTCCACGGTCACCAGGTAATCCCCGTCATCCAGCATGATGAACTTGGGTACCTGAAAATCCACATAGGACTTCATGTCATCCACCTGGCGCAGCGGAAGATGGTTGATGTTGGATTCAGCGGTTGCATAAGGACATTCCTTGTTGTTGGTGATGACCTCCTCCCCCTCATAGGTAAGGATATCCACACGGTGCTCTTCCGCCAGCCCGATGATTTTCTGATTGGACTCCAGCGGAAGGAGGGATGAAAATACAGTCTCCCCTGTCCTGCAATTGGTTATCATCCCCCCGTTATAGGATAATATATAGCTTCCGAAACGGTCCATCTCCAGTTCCTTTGCCAGCGGCTCCACGCCGGGCGTTGGGCGTCCGGAAGCCAGAACCACGATATTGCCCGCTTCCTGGGCCTCCATTAAGGCGTCCCTGGTCCTGGGCGTGATGATTTTGTCCCGGTTGGTCAGCGTACCGTCTAAATCCAATACGATTATCTTATAGTCCATTGCTTTTTCTCCCCTGCTTGTTTGATAGATTCCGGAAATGATTCCATGGGTTTATTTTAGCAGAAAGATTGCTTTGATACAACCTTAACAATGCCATTATCCCTTATTCACATATCCTGTCGGAAGAAGTCCCATCTGGACCCTGCTGCGCGTTTCCCTCTTCTTCCGGCTCCGCCTTGCCCGGTATGAACGGCAGACAGAATACCACAACCGTCCCCTTCCCCTCAGTACTCATGATTTTCAGCCCATATCCTGGTCCGAAGGTCCTGCGTATCCTGTCATGGACATTCCTGATTCCAGTATCCAGCCCCTTATCACCGGTCTGTACATCCGTCCCATCCTGGTCCGGGCCGTCATTAAGGGCCGTAAGTGTTTCCTCTGTCATCCCCACGCCGTCATCCATGACAGTGACCTCCAGGATGCTGTCCTTGCGGCGGGCCTCGATACTCACGGTGCCGTCTCCCTTCTTGGGTAATAAACCGTGCCTGACCGCATTTTCCACAACAGGCTGCAGGCTCATCCTGATGATGGATGCGTCCATTACATCCTCATCCGCACTGACTTCCAGCTGAATCCTGTTTTCATACTGAATCCCCATGATATAGAAATAATCCCGTATGTTCCCGATTTCCTTTTTCAGCGGAACCATGCTGCCGCCGCTACTCAGGTATTCCACCTGCCGTGACAGGCTTTCCACTATTACGGCGTTTTCATTTTCCTCATGTTCCAGCAGCCCCACTGTCCTCCATATGTGTTTCACAGAGTAGGAATACAGGCAAAGCAGCACCAGGAAGGTACCGCTTAAAAACGCCACGATACTCTGTACGGTGCCGTTAAGGCTGCTCATGACAGCGTCCCTCCCCACCTGGGCCGCCACAATCCAGCCACTGCCGTCCATCCGTTCATAAACCACATGCTGCCTTGCATCAGTCAGGTATCCCCTTATTTCCGTCATGGAAGACAGGTAAGGAACCATACGTTCCAGCGGCTTTCCTATCTCAGAACCATCCATGCTGTAAATGCAGATTCCATTTTTGTCAATGATGGAAAATGTTCCATTTTCCCCCGTCCCCATATCCCAAAGCGCCGAAGACAGATTTCCAACGTCCACATCCAGATAGAGGTTTCCCAAACTGATTCCAATGGTCTTAAAGGATGTCAGGTCCTGGTAACTTCTGCGGAAGGTTAAGACCTGGTTCCCGGAATCCGGGAAATAACTGTCCGCATGGGTGGGAAGCGCTGAAAAAGCCTCACCGCTGTACCCTTCCTGCGATATCCATTGCCGGAAAGCAGTTTCATCCAGCGCCTTCTGCATGTTCCTGGTGGCATAATATATCCTGCCTTCCCTATCCACAAATGAGGCGGTGCGGATCCTGCTATCCTCCTCCAGCATTTCTCCAAGGAACAAGGCCATCTGGATGCGTTTCTCCTGGTCCGCCATGGATTTATCCTTAAGCAGCTGGTAAAGGAGTCTGCCATCCTCTGTGTAAATGTCGTACATGTGCTTGGTGAGACTGCTGCTCCCGTCCACCATTTCCCGCGCACCACGGACCGCGCAACCGACCGTCCGGCCCATGTCATCCAGTATGACCTGTTCCATATCTCCTTTAAACCTGTAAAACAGCATGGTACCAGCAATCAGCAGCGGCACCAGCCCGCCAAAGATGAAGGCCAGGGTCAGGCGGTAAAAAATATTTCTCCTTGTCTGTATCATGGCGCCTCCCTCTCCCATATACGGGTCAGGTCATCCGCCAGATAGGACGTACTCTCCTCACCCCAAAGGGTATCCACCAGCCGTTGGGCAAAGCAGGCGGCAAATCCATCGGGGACCTCGGCATTTTCCATCATTATCCCAGTGCGTACCGGGTTAGTGGAATAGGCCGACTCCATGATTGCCTGGTTTTGCGTATGTAATCGGCTGACAGGGCGCACGGTCACCGGGTCCCCATCCATGGCGGCCAGTATATTTTCATAGATTCCTTCTGAATAATAAAATTTCAGGAAACGTTCCGCCGCCTCCATCTTCTCCTTATCCCGGGCCGTGGCCGTGGATATCCCCCATTCCACATTGCGGTCCTGTACCGCATAGGTAATCCCGTCTTTGCCGGGCAGGAAGAAAAATCCCAGATGTATCTGCGGATTCAGGTCCTCTATCCGTGACAGCATCCAGGGACCTGCGTACACCATGGCGGCCTTCCCCGATGACAGTTCCTGGACTGTCCTAATGTCGGAAGCATTGCGGTATTCCGGGTTTATATAATCCTGTGCCCCAAGATTCCGGTAATCGGCAAGCATCTGCCGGGTGCGTTTGGCAGTCCACTGCACTTCTCCGTCCTCTGTAACCATATAATTCCTGAACAGGTAATCTGCCCAGTATTCCATATGCCGCACATCGGCCGCCCCAAGGGCCAGGGGGTTGCGGCCTGCATCCTTTACCTGTTGGCAGATTTGGAGGAAATCCTCATATGTGTCAGGTTCAGACAGCCCCAGTCCAACAAATATATCTTTATTGTAAATGATTCCCAGCGTCGTGGCATACCGGGGTACACCATAACACACCCCTTCATATATTCCCGGATTTTCCACCAGGGCAGAAACTCCCTCCGGAACCGGCGCCAGAAGCCCTGCGGCAGCCAGGGTGGAGGTTTCCTGTATTTCCACAATATCAAAGAATTCCTTTTGGGCCGCCAGTATTTTCAGGGACTCAAGGTGGGAGCGGTATTTATTTTCCGGCATACTGTAAAGCTCCACCTCTATATCCTCATTTTCCCTCATGAACGCCTCTGCCGTGTCCTCAACCACTCTTTTCCATTTAAGGTCGCTGGCTGAGTATACCAGGCGGAGTTTGACCGGATTGGAAATCCCATCTGAGCTGACAGCCAGTCCGGTATACGGTTTATGGACCGCACCGCCTTCACCGGATAGCATCATCCGGGCGGAGCAGGCGGACAGCGTGATTACCGGAAGCATGATGGCTGATAGAATGGAGACGGACGTGAGGAGGAAACGGACGGCACCAGATTGAATGGCGTTGGAACACCCGGAGGTAAATTGTATGGCATCGGAGCATGGTTCGGAAAGCCGTTGTCCTCCGGCCCCCTGAGTTTTAGCACTTTGGTTCCTCCAGCGTGCTGCATTTCCCATCCGTCCCCTGCCTTTGTGCCCTGCTTCTCCCGCTGGGTTTCCTGTATTTGCTTGGGTTCTGCTATTACTTCCCTTTAAAATCCTCATTAATCCGGCGTACATTCTTATACCCCACAGCCTTAGCCGCCTCATTTGCCTTATCATCCGTGTTATTAAGCAGCTTTACGGCTCCCTTCATCCTTATATCGGTCAGATAGTTCCTGGGATTCTCCCCTGTATTCTTCCTATAAAAGCTGTTGAAATACCGTCTTCCGTGTGATTGGCTCCAGCTCAGATCCGTTCCAGCAGCTTCAGTATTCAATCTTTTACCCCCATAGACTACCGCTTTCTTGGCATAGGAGAGTTCCTGATACCTGTCAGTGAAAATTATCTTGTAACCGGTCCCTGATGGTTATCCTTTGCAGTATAGGGATTCCCGTTTTCATTGTTCTTATGTGAAATTATGGCATGGTAGCGGGCAATATCTGATGTTATCCGCACTTCATACCTCCCTCAACCTGAGTTTATTGTCAATGAATTCATATTGAATCAATTTCACGGATGACCAGATACATGATATGGCAGGCCGGCAGCCTTTTGTATAGTATCTTACACATTCCCGGTCTTTTTTCCGTCTGACGGAATCTGAAAAACCTGACGCCACTACATATGCCTCAATCATGGAATAGTCACCGTATGCATATTCTCCCTGAATCCAATCCACATATTTCATTATCTGTCCAATGACATCATCCGTTGCCTCGTCCTTTTTTATCTCCACTACAAGATACCTGGATTTCGTCCTGTATCCCGGAATATACCTGTACCCGAATATATCCATTTTATCCATATAATCAATCGCCTTAAACGGTGAGGCAACCACCTGATGGGAAATATAATCCCACTTTCCCATTGGTGTGCTGTTATCTTCTGACAGCAATTCACACAGTGCGGCTTCAATCGCCATCTCATGATTAATCTTATTTCCTTTTGCACATGAAAGAAGTATGTTATCCGCTGTCAGCCTGTACTGTTCTGTATTTTTATCCCTGATCTGATTATGTAATGTATCAGAATATGGATATGCATTTTCATTACGAAGCAGGTTTTCTTCATTTCTTTTTAAAATAATATCCATCAATGCCTGATTCTCATCATCATCCACTTTAATAAATGAAACCTTCCACATTGCCCGCAGCATGCGGAACCTGTCCGGATTGCTGTTTAAAGCATCATCCATATCCACTCCGTTTAAAAAGAACAGAGGCGCTGGCTCAAACACACACAAACAGCGGTTATTGGCAGTTCCTTCGTCCAATAGCGGTTCTAGTTCCCCATAGTTTTTCTTTGAATAATCAACCGGCCGGTCCGCACCAACATAATTTAAAAACCTGCACTCTGAATTAATTTCAATCAGTTTCCCAATACCGTATATTTTCCTCTTAATAAAAAAATAAATGCTGTCACCGGGTTTCATGCTAAGATAATCAGCAAATGTCCCTTCGTGATGCGTCATCCAATTTCCCTTTGGTGCACTGAGATTGGTGCTGTATGTTCCTGTCTTTACGCAATATGTAAGAGAGTCAACATCACTAAGTGTCATTATATATCCAGCCATAAAGCCACCTCCTTTACCTATCCCTGTCTCCCTGCGCCCAGATGTGTTTCCCGATTCCTTCCCGCCCCATGCACACCTCACTTTGCATTGTATTGAAATGTATAAAACGGGACATGCAGGGAACGGAAAGCAACCGTCAATCGTCCCCTGCACACATACCTGTGCCAGAACCGGAAATACATTCAGGCGGATATGGATTATCTTTCTGTACCGTCCGTTCCGGTCTTGGCAAAGTAATCCATCCTTAACACATATCTTAAAATGAAATGCAATCCAAAATCTTACCATATGCAATGGGGTGCTTTTTTATCTACTTTACCGCAAAAACACTGGAAAGAAAAGGATAATCTTATATCATCCTTAAATTCATGGGAATAGGATGAATTCCATCCTGTCTTCATGAATCATCCAACGCTGGCTTTATGGGTTACCCAACATTATCTTCACGAATTATCCTGCGCTGTTTTTGGTGTATAAACCGTTTCCTTCCCATCCATCCTGATTAAAACCGACTTTCCCGGAATCTCCTGATTTCCGTATATAAAAGGTCCATCATTAAAATTAGCCGCTGCCTGTATCTTATCCCCATACTCCGTCATCTGCACGGAACCGTCTTCCTTCAGATATTGAAAACCAGTCATTTCCCGTGTGACAGCATTCCGGCTGAATTCGGACCATACCGCATTATGTCTTACTATATCGTCCTTATATTTCTCCCACTGGACGGTGTCCAGATGATAAAGGGGCGGAACATTATAAAGGACTTCCCGCAGCATGCGTGTTCCGGTCTGGTCTTTGATTTTGAAGGTTGACCAGTCCCAATGATAGCTGGTAATCACGGAGTCATTATAGACCAGTTTAAATAGAGGCACATCAAACCTGGGGTCTGTGAACAGTGTCTGATATCTGCTTTTTACGGGAATCCGTCTGGAGAAATGCTCCGCCACCCCACCGTCCGGATTATAGTATTTCCCTATGAAATATTCACTGTCCCTGTTTTCCTTCATATCGTCATCCATCCACGAAAAGCTCTGCATCTCAATCCCATGTGCAAATGCAATGGTAGAAGCCGCAAAATCATGGCCGCCCTCAGAGCCGATGACCATACCATAGGTATCACGGATATATGCCATCCGTTCCAGCCGTGCCTCCAGGTCCTGCTGCTGCGTGGTAATATGGTCCGGTGTATAATCATCATAAATCTCCCCGGTAGCATCACAGTCAATAAACCAGGAATTAAACGGAAGTCCATTTCCCATGATATCCAGCATCCGTTCCACGACAGCAGGAAGTGACAGGACCGGATTCAGCTTGCGCCCCACACCCTTAAATCCCTTTATCTTCTCTCCGTTCCTATCCTCCACCGCTGCCCGGTCATACAGGGATGTATCCTCAAATGCGGTCGTTATCCACTGCTCACTGCCAGGTTCATGTATGGAGTGATAGGAATCATAGCTGCCAATCAGGTAGCCCTGGTTTACCGCCTCCTCCACAAGTTCCGGTTTCACATATGCCTGTTCCCAGCTGTTAAGCCCAATCCACGCCTGGCTGATGCCGGAATCCTTCATCTGCCGTATCAGTCCCACCGTATCCTGGTCCATCCAACCGGAGGGATTGCCGAATACATCCGGAAGGTTTGCGGACAGGATATATTTGTTAACCTGGATTTGATTGGATTCGTTCAGGTTTTCATATCCCGGGGCCAGAAGCGATGCCAATTCAGGGGAGGATGTGGTAAATGCATGCCGGAGGGCGGACGGTGCATCGGAGGGTACAGTGGACGGGACGGTGGATGGTGTGTAGGACGATTCATAAGGCAGTGAAGACAGCTGCCAATAGAATTCCGGCAGTTTCAATACTCCGCTGAGATAACTGCATACCAGATGTTTCTGGTAGTCCGCAACATAATCCTGGGATTGGATTTCATCCAGGGCCGCTTTGATTTCATTTCCATTCTCCACCTGGGATGAAAATGATATAAGGTAATTCATGAACGGCGACCCTATTGCGGTACGGAAGGCCGGCCAGTTCACGTCCTCGGGGGAAATGAGCCGCTCGCCCCAAAGATATATGAATGGTGCGCCGTAAAGCTTCCTTATCATCGGATTAGATTCTGCCTTTTGTTCCAATGTGACAAACCGGTCCGTTTCCTTCACATACTTACGGTAGAGCTTCGCCGCAGAGACAGGGTCATTATCCGTAAGATAGATGCGGAACCGCTTTGTCCTGTCCGTATCAATAGCCGGAAACCCATTATTCAGTGAAAAGGTCAAATCCGGATTTTGTCTGAAACCTATTTTTGTGTGGAATGGGTCTTCCATGATGAACAGGACCGCGTAATCTCCAGCGGATGATATCCAAAAGGGCATAGAAAACTGCTCAAGGACGGAAAATTCCTTGGCAGGAGGATTGGATTGTCCTGCCAGATTGGACTGGTCTGCCGGAGCGGACTGGCCTATCTGCCCCGCCAGATAATCCTTCCAGACCGAATCATCTGCCGGAACCCGCTTTCCCTCACCAAATGGGAAATAATAGCTGTCCGCAGATATTTCCGGCCATGTAAAGGCGTTGTCACGGTCTGTCTCCGAGGTAATCGTAACACTGAGGTAATCGTCTTCAGGGGTAACGGAGACAGCAATCCCATCTTCCTGATACCGCCATGAGACCTCCTCGTCCCTTTTCCGGTAATCTTCCACCACCCTCTCCTGAAGCGGTAAAGCTGCCCGCACTGAACCATCCGCTGTAAACAGTTCAATCGCAAATGTTTCCGAATCCACCTCATACTCAAATGCCATGCCCATGGCTTCCCCAAAATCAGAAGCTTCTTCCTGTTCCCGAAGGACGGCGGGCACCTTCGCCGCATCCGCCCTCTTACTGTCTGCAATGGGATTATGAATCCCGCACCCGGTCAGGCATACCGCAAAAAACATGCATGCCCCCCGGAATAAAAAACCTGGTTTTGTCATGTCAATCTCCTTATCATTTTTATACTTCAGACCCAGTATAATAAGGGGATGTTACATTCATTTGACAAAATCAGGTTTTAAAAAATAACCGTAAATTTTATTCTCCCGTCTTCTGCGGCACAATTTATCCCATAACCGCATTGTTCTGCAATCTTTTTTACAATAGGCAGCCCCAGTCCGGTACCGGACAGATTTTGATTGCGGGAGGACTCCCCGACATAGAATGGTTCCCATATTCTGTCTAAATCCAGATTTACCGCCTGCATCTGGTTGGATATGGTAAAATGACAGCCACCGTCATTTCCATGCAGACGTATTTCTATCCCAGGCCCGGACTCTGACGCATATTTAATTGCATTGGACAGCAGGTTGGAGAAAATAGTTGAAACAAGTTCTGCATTTCCCCTGATATGCTGATTCGGTTCTATTGATGCGGAAAGCTCCAGCTTTCTCTGAAAAGCAGATATCCTCTGTTCCTCAACCTGTTCCTGTAACAGGCGGTCAAGGGCAATGGTCTCTTCCGGATATTCCTTCTGCCCAATCCGTGACAACCCCAATAACTGTTCTGTGAGCCGGGCCATTTTCGCATTCTGGCGGATAATGGTGTCTAAAAATGTCCCGTCATCCAGCCCATCCTGTATCCCTGACGCATAGGTGCCAATCAGCGCGATGGGCGTCTTCAGGTCATGGGCCACATTGTCCAGCAGCGCCTCCATCTGCCGGTTCTTCCCAAGCAGCATGTCCTGATATTCCTTAATACTTTGGCTCATCCGGTTCATACTGCCGGCCACTGTCTCCAGTTCATCATTGGTATGGATTACCAGCCTGCTGCCATAATCCTGCCCGGTAATCCTGCGTGAAAACTCCTCCATCTTCTTTAATGGGTTGGTGATGTGCCTCACCAGGATATACATGAGGACTACTGCAACCACGGATGAAATGGACAGAAGGATAATCAGGAACTGATTCAAGATGCCAACGGTTTCCTCGGTATTGGGAACCACCGCGGCAATGGCGAACATGCCTTTATCTGTAAACATATACTCAGTCAGAATCCCATACTTCAATTTTTCCTGCTGATAAAGGCGCAGCTTTATGCCGTGTTCCACCGCATCCTGGTAATCCTGTTCCCAAAGCCAGAACTTCTGGAAGCCTAATCCCTTTTGCCGGAACTGTTCGCGCAGTTCATTGCTGAGGGCTTCACTGTCCGATGTGTTGCCTGAATATACAATCAGGACCTTTTCCTGTTCTTCCAGGATCCTGACAGCATTTTCCGGCGTTGTACCGCTTTCCAAAAGGGTAATCAGCTGACTTCCAATGTCCTGGATATAATGTTTTTGACTGCGCAGGTAGTATTTCCCTACAATCTTTGAGTTCACTGCAAGGGAAAGGATTAGGGTGAATGCCATAATCAACGCTGTTCCGTAGATGAACTTTTTCCATAATTTATTCATAGGTCTGGTTTTCTGTTTGTGTCTGGCCGGATAAGTGGCCATATACTGGTTCGTGTGGTTGTCTGTAAGTTCCGTTATCTAAGTCAGCAACCACCCGTTCAACTGGTGGTTTGCCATTAGCCCCAAAAGGGCTATCTTACTGCTCTCCCCAAAGGGCGTGTCGCAAGCACCGTTACTGGTCCGCTATAAAGCCGTACCTCTCGAATCTTCTTTTCGTGACTCTTCTGCCTGCGCTTTTGTATACTTCGATACTGCTTCATCGGTAATATCACCAACTATTTCCATTTAATTCCCTCGTGCCCAAAATACTTTTTCCACTTACTTTGCAATTCGGGGTGTCTGTCGTATAGCATGAGTGTTCTTTTTCCTTTCAGATTTCCCATAAAATTCGAAATACTTATCTTCGGCGCGATTGCTACGCTTAAATGTACATGATTTATACACACTGCTCCTGCTATGACTTCCACTTACCCGCATTGTTCCACCGCTTCACACCTTTCATTACTTACAAGGCATTTCCAACGAGTATGTGATAAGCTTCCATTGTCCATTTGGACCTCCTCCTGTGCTTGAGTTTGGCTTGCGACACCATTCCCATTTTAGCGTAGGAGGATTTTTATTGATATGCTCACCGTTCTTCCTGGAATCTGGCATTACTGCTTTTGAATTAACCGCTTCCAGTATAATCCGTAACTACTGTGCAAATGCGTCATGAAAGAATGTTTCCAATTTATCAAATGGGATGATGTCCATCTGATCGTATAAATCTGTATGGGAAGCGCCGGGGATAATCATCAGCTCCTTATTATCTCCCTGTAACAGCTTATATGCTTCCTGGCTATACATAAGAGAATGTGCTTCTTCCCCGTGTACAAGCAGAACAGCACTGCGGATTTCCGGAGCATATTCAAACAGCCGCATATTCATCAGAGAACCGCTGGCAGTTGCCGCCCAGCCATTATTTGCATTGACGGAACGGGGATGATAACCGCGCCCGGTCTTGTAATATGCAACATAATCTTTCACATATTGAGGCGCTTCTTCCGGAGCCTCTTCGGGAAGTCCTCCTCCCATTGTGTAAAAACCGTTTTTATAGTCCTCTGTTCTTTGATGATTGTAATCTGCACGGGCCTCGTATCTTCCTTCTTCATCCACAGAATCAAAATATCCCAGCGCCGTATTTCTGCTCATATCATACATCGTCATTGCTGCCGTTGCTTTTATTCTTGTATCAAGTGCTGCAGTCTGCACTGCCATGCCACCCCAGCCGCAGATACCGATAATTCCAATTTTTTCAGAATCAACATTTTCCTGTGTGGAAAGAAAATCAACAGCCGCCTGGTAATCTTCAACATTAATATCCGGAGAATTGAAATCCCTTGGATATCCAGCACTCTCTCCTGTAAAAGAAGGGTCAAATGAGATAGCCAGAAATCCTCTTTTTGCCAGTTCCTGTGCATAAAGCCCGGAACTCTGCTCCTTCACTGCGCCAAAAGGACCACAGACCGCAATGGCCGGAAGCTTTCCCGTATATTCTTTCGGTTCGTAAAGATCCGCAGCCAGAGTAATACCGAAATGATTAACAAATGTTACCTTTCTATGGTTTACTTCATCACTGAGCGGAAAAACCTTATCCCATTCATCCGTGAGTTCGATTGGCTCCATTTTTATGCTAACATCCTTCATGTTCCCATAATTCATTGTCATCGCATCTCCTTCCTTTTCTGCCTGTGCAGATGTTTCTGTTTGTGCCGTTGTTTCTGCCTGTACCGCCGCTTCCGTCTGTGCTGATTCCGTCTGTGTCCCAGGCTTCGCACCGCATGCCGCCATGGATGCCATCATGGCTACACAGCCTGTAACTGCTAAGGTTCTCCTCAATAATTTTTTCATTTCTTCCTCCAACTGTTTTTTAGTTTTTATTGAATCATCGGCATTCGCCAAAATTCCGTTTACATACCCTCCATCCACTGACGCAACGATGTCTCAGACTCGCGGCCATTCAACAGCTTTCCGTTTTTAATGACAGCGCCAGGGCAACTGTGTGACAGCTCCGATGCTGTTCTCCCCAGTCCACTTCCGCCTGATGTGGCGAAAAGGATGATCGTCTTGCCAGCAAAATCGTAACTCTCCAGAAAGGTCTGAATGATGGTTGGCGCAGTATACCACCAGATAGGAAAACCCAAAAGAATCGTATCATACTCCGAAATAGGGGCCGCGTGATCAGCCAACTCCGGACGGTGGGATTTATCACTCATTTCCACCGAACTGCGGGATTTCTTATCGTTCCAGTTTAAGTCTGCCGAAGTGTAGGGAACGGCAGGTTTGATTTCGTACAAATCCGCCATTTCAGCTTTGGCGAGATTAGCCGCCGCTTTGGCAGTAACGCCGCTGGCAGAGAAATAGGCTACTAAAATCTTACTCATTAAAAATCCTCCCTTATTCCATTTTCTTTTCCCAATAACGAATTACATTCAATCCAGTCTGATTAAGCCATGTCTGAATCTCACTGGTATTTCCAATCCGCCTTCCCTGAAGTACTGTGGAATCAGGACACAAGCCACGTATTGTCTGCATACTTGTACCAATCCCGCTTCCACCACTGGTGCAAAACGGTACAATTGTCTTACCTGTAAAATCATAAGACTCCAGAAATGTATCGATCACCATAGGCGCATCTCCATGCCAGATGGGATATCCCACAAATATCGTATCATAAGTTTCCATCTGCTCTATCCGGGTAATCAGCGCCGGTCTTGCATTAGAATGAAGTTCCCGTTCTGCACGGTCAAGGGTTGTTTCGTAAGAACCGCTATATGGGGCTTCTGCCTCTAATTCCACAAGCCTCCCACCCGTCAACTGTTGGATCTGTTGTGCCGCCTGCTCTGTTGTTCCTGTCCTTGTGAAATAGACAATTAACACATTTTCTCCTTTTGCAGTAGTTTCTGAACTGGCAGGCGTATTTTGCACAGCCCTGGTTTCCACACCGCTTGCCGAAATCCAGGCACCATTCTCATTAACACGGTATCCATCCGGAGTCATGGTATTGGAAAGCATCCATCCATTACCGTCAAAATAATAACATTCCGCAATTCCGTCCTGATTTCCATCCAGCCACTGCCAGCCATTCTGTACATAAGTACCATCTTCATTGTCGTACCACCATCGGTTTTGATTTGCTCCCTCTCCAGTTTTCCAAGCACCTGCAAACGCAGTCACAGACATTGTCATGCTTATGAGAAGCGTAAGCAATAGCAGCCATCCTCTTTTCATTATTTTCTTTCTCCTCTCAAATAGGAATAGGCCGGCATCTCAGACAATATCGGTTTAAATCTCGTATAGTCAATCTTACCGTCCTCATTTAACAGCTTTTCTTCCCTGTCCAAGCTCCGTTTCAGCAATTTCTCCCCAGCTCGTATGCCATCTTTGGGTAGCCGGTACTGTTTGTCATGGAAGGACTTCCACAGCCTTTTCCCAATACCATTCCGGCGTCCTGGAAATTGAGATACTTGACAAGTGTGCGGTAGTGGGCCTCCAATGCATCAAATGTCCAGTCATCCGCATTCCACGCAACCGTAAGCAAAGCAGATTTCATGTTCTTCCTGTTAATACTGCTGTTGTAAGCACAGAATCGGTCTACCACCGTTTTTAACTGCGCCGACATTCCGAAGTAATATAAAGGCGTGGCCAAAACAATCATATCGGCACTCAGGATTGCCTCCTTAATCTGCCCGTTATCATCCTTCTGAACGCATGGGCCGTTGTACCCACAAGCGACACAGCCTGTGCAGGCCTTTACCTTCTTATCCCTTAGATCAATCCTCTCAACAACGTGTCCGGCCTCCGTTGCGCCCTTTGTAAAGCGCTCTGTCAAAATACTGGTAGAACCGCTTTTATTGGGACTTCCCTGTAAAACTACAATCTTCATGTTCCCTTTACCTCCTTCCATTGTTCATTTCACCTTATTATCTTCAAGCCATGTACTCACATCCGATGACAGGGACGAGCCGCCTGAATAGCTAACCGCCAGTCCCTCGCCAATCACTGCGTCCGGTGTCAGCTTTGCAATCACAGTCAGACTCTGCCCAAATCTGCCGCCGCCATGGCTGCAAAATGGGATGATTGTCTTCCCTTTAAAGTCATATTCTTCCAGGAACGAAGCGACCGGCATTGGAATGGATGCCCACCAGTTGGGATATCCAAGCAGAATGGTATCATACTGCTCCATGTTTTCCACCTGATCCGCCAGCTTTGGCCGTGCCTGAGCATTTTGATCCCTCTGCGCTTCTTCCAGCACTGTATTGTAATCCCTGGAATAGGATTCCACACAGGTAATTTCAAAGAGATCCGCTCCTGTCTGTACCGCAATTTCTTTTGCAATCCCTCTGGTATTTCCTCCCCAGCTAAAATAAGCGATTAAAACCCTTCCAGCATTCGTCTCTTTTTGCATTGACCGGCCGCTTACAAGAACACCTCCCTCCGGCACCGCTCCTCTCACAAGACGAACGCCCACATTATAAGCGCCGCGTCCTCCCTGGGCGGTTGCACGATAAGCGGAACGCACATTCTTTGCAAAGTCATTCCAGCCTCCTCCTCTGCTGATATGGAGGTTTCCTGTATCTGCTCCTGCAGGATTTGTCTGCTGGCTGCTGCCATACGCTCCATATAAATCCCAGACCCATTCCCCAACATTGCCATGCATATTATAGAGCCCATAGCTATTTGGTTCAAAGCTGTCCACCGGAACGGTTTCATACCTGGACGTTCCGGGGCGTGTTTCTAAGTTGCTCTGGTTAAAATAGTTATCCTCAATCATATATGGGTAGTTCCCCCAATAGTTGCATTCCTCTGAACTGATGGAGTCCTCTGTATGAAAGGGTGTTGTTGTCCCCGCGCGGCAGGCATACTCCCACTCTGCTTCTGTTGGGAGGCGGTAACCGTCAGCACTACGGTTCCAGAAAATCTCATTTCCATCTATCTGATATGCCGGGATCAATCCCGCCTGTTCGCTCATCAGGTTGCAGTAAGTAATGGCATCCACCCATGAAATGCTATCTACCGGCAGTTTAGAACCTTCAAAACTGCTGGGATTATTTCCAGTCAGCGCTTCATAGTCCTCCTGTGCCACTTCATAGGGACTCATATAGAAATCGCTGACCGTAACCGTATGCTGCTGTTCATCATCCCCTCTCCACGCTTCACTCTCCGGACTTCCCATCAAAAACGTTCCACCAGAAACCAAGACAAAACCATCGTTTATTTCTGTCTGACTTTCCTTTTCCTCCTGTTTCTGATTGACTGATTGTGAGAGATTTTCTTCTGCTTCCACAGGAGGCATGGCTTCCCATGAACCGGCTGGGGACATACGGTTTCCTCTCATTAGCCAGAAAATAACCCCTATACAAATCAGGATTGGAATTAAGAAAGTGAGATATTTTGCCGTCTTATGTTTCATGCCGTTCCCTTTTAATCCTTTCATTTGTTTCTGTCCATAGTAACCGGCTGTTATAAACAATCCCATAATGGAAAGTGTTTCTAAAAAAAACATAGCAGCCGGCTTCGTTTCATCCCAAAAGACAAAGGCCGTTTTTAAGAACAGATAGTCTGGCATGTCCTGCTGTATAAAAGCATAGATACCGAATATGGAAATTGCGGCTGCCAGGCCCCTGGCAAGCCAGGTCAGTCCGTCTTCTGATTCTGATTTCTTCCGAAACTTTGTTCCCAGTCTTACCACCATCCCCCAATGCATCCCGGTATGCAGGGACATCAGAATCAGCCCCCAATGGGAAGCAAACAGGTGAAGTCTGCGGGACAGAATCATGCCTCCTGAAACAGGCAGCCACTCGAATACAAATCCACTCATCATGATGCCGCTGATTATTAAAACAGACATATCTGCAAAAAGGAGCAAATTCATAACCGTGCCAAGGCTGCGAAGCGGTGTGTAGTTCCCTTTCCCGATATTTTTTAACCAATTTATGTTTAACAGATGATGGAGGAGCAGCACAACGGCCATCGCCGTCCCAATCCATTCATGAAATTCCTGACCGGTCAATATTTCTGCCATCAAAACAGGAAGCATGACAAGCAGGCATATATCCACCATCCTCTTTAACTCTGCCGTCTTCACCGGGCCATCACATCCAGTGAAAGACCATCAATCCAGCTCACCATTTCCTCATGTAAGATATCACTGCTAAGCCGTTCCCCATCCAGCCAGGTTACATCCGAGGCTGCAAGGTCATGCAGATTTCGTGCGCTGGCGCCAATCCCGCTGCCTCCGGAAGTGCAGAATGGAACAATCGTCTTTCCGCTGAAATCATAAGATTCCATGAAGGTATCGATGATACGCGGCGCTTCTCCCCACCAGATGGGATAGCCCAGAAAGATTATTTCGTACTGGTCCATATCCTCCACACTGCCGGAGATTGCAGGGCGGGCGCCTTCATCATTCTGTTCTCTGGTGCTTCGGCTGTTGTTGTCACTATAATTCAAGTCTTCTGATGAATACGGGATTTCCGGTACGATTTCATATAAATCTCCCCCGGTAACTTCAGAGATATATCCTGCCAGGGTCTTCGTAGTTCCCGTCGCGGAAAAATATGCGACCAGAATATCAGGACCAGCTTCCCTGCCGGTTTCCTCCATAACGGAGGCGTTCTCCCCGCTGCCGCTCTGCAGAGGTTCCGTTTGCTGTACCTCTTTTCCGGTTTCCTGTGAAGAAGCTGGTGCCGTTGTGCCAGGAGCAGGCACACTGCCCTGACTGCCGCAGGCAGTCACAGCAAACACCATGGAACAGGCACAGATGAACGATAGTATTCTTTTCATTGTAGAGTCCTCCTTCTCTTTGAACCTTACTTATGCGCTTTTTGAATTTTGTACCGCAAATAGTCCACGCGGTCTAACTGTTTCTGTTTAAAATGGAGTTCGTCAAGAGTCGCTCCCCGTTTTTTGTTTAACATATCCAGCCGTTCTTTTTCGGTTGAATCCCCTTCCAGAAGAAGGCGCATATAAGACTCAACCTCGCTGTTGTCAAATCCAACGTCATGGAGCGTCATAATCATACTAAGCCTTTGTATATCCTGGTCATCGTACTGCCATACCCCCATCACTTTCTTTACTTCATCACACAGCCCCCAGCTTTCATATTCCTTTAAAACTTCAACCGGAATATGATACCGTTCACTTGCTTCATTGATTGTCATAGTTCCACCTCGCTTTTTACTCATGAAAATAAGGGTGCTCCATTCAGGAACACCCTCATCTTAATCCTTTTATGTTGTAATGTCTAATGCCTATATTTTATCATCAGATATTACTTTTTCGTATTGCTTTAAAAACTTTATAAAACTGCCGGCGGCAGGGGAAAAGACCTGCTCTTTTTTCCAGGCAAGGGCTGTACTGCTTTCAAGGGAAGGATACAGAGGAATAAAGCGCAGATGTTCAAACGTACAGTTCAGCTTAATTCCAAGCACGATACCCAGGCGATTCTCCGCAAGCATCGCTTCATTGTATAGCAGATTACCGGTCGCAATAATTTTCACCTGGGTGTTTAAATCACCAAGCCATTTTCCAATACTGCTTTTCAAAAATTCACCTTTGGCAATGATTAACTGTCTGCCCATCAGATCCTCCGGCTGAATCCATTCCTTTTGTGCCAGGTCAGAATCCGCACCTACCCAGGCTCCCCAGCGTTCCTTTACCGGCATGGAAACAAAATCATATTTACGGATGTCAATGGGTTCTGCCATCAATCCTATGTCCAAAAGCCCTCTTTCAATATGGTCATGGACGTTTTCCGCATTTCCACTGTAAATTTCATACTGGACCAGGGGATGCTTCTCCGAAAAAGAAGAAATAATCTGAGCCAGTAATCTGGTGGACTGAAACTCTCCGCTGCCAATACAAATTTTTCCGGTAAGTTCCTCGTCTCCCTGCAGCAGCTCCTGACGTGTTTTCTCTGCCATGGACAGCATTTCCTGCGCCCGGTGCTTCAGTATCATGCCAGATTCAGTTAAAATGATATTATGATTACTTCTGGTAAAAAGCTCTACCCCCAGTTCTTCCTCCAGCTGTGCAATCTGACGGGATAAGGTGGGCTGAGTAACATGGAGCATCTGCGCCGCCCTTGTAAAATTCTCCTCTCTGGCTACCGCCAGAAAATAATTCAACACCCGAAGTTCCATATTCCCGCCCCCTTTTCGTGTCATTATATCAGAATACAAAGTCTTTATCAATATTAACTCAAGTCGCTCCCATTGGTGGCAATCACTTTCTGATACCAGTAAAAACTGTCTTTGCGTTCCCTGCTCAAGTCACCGGTTCCGTCATCAAATTTATTGACATAGATAAAACCATATCGTTTCGCCATCTCGCCAGTGGACAGGGAGACAAGGTCAATGCAGCCCCATGGGGTATACCCGATTAAGTCAACGCCATCGGCAATCGCTTCGCCCATCTGCCCGATGTGCTGACGCAGATAGTCAATGCGGTACTCGTCATGTATCCTTCCGTCCTCAGCCTTCACGTCATGTGCTCCCAAACCGTTTTCGACCACCATTAGCGGAATCTGGTAACGGTCATAAATCTCGTTCAGCGTCCAGCGCAAACCTTTGGGGTCAATCTGCCATCCCCAGTCAGAAGCTTTCAAATAGGGATTTTTCGCCCCTCCCAACAGATTTCCGGCGGCGCACTCTACAGAAGGGTCAGTGGAAACACAGAAAGTCATGTAATAGCTGAATGTGTAAAAATCAACCGTCCCCTTTTTCAGTTCTTCCAAATCCCCCGGCTCCATCTTAATCTCCACATTATTTTCTGCGAAGAAACGTCTGGAATAGCTGGGATAACTGCCTCGCACCTGAACATCAGAGCAGAACCAGTTCACCATCCTCATATGGCTTTGGACTGCCAACACGTCATCCGGATTACAGGTATAAGGATAGTCCGGTAAAAATGCAATCATGTTTCCCATTTTAAATTGTGGATAGTTTTCATGGGCATGGTTCACAGCACGGGCCGACGCCACAAACTGATGGTGCAGCGCCTGATAACGCGTCTGCATTGTGACGGGAGCTTCCAGGGAAGGACCTGTATATCCCTGAACGGTGCTGATTGCAATCGTTGTTCCAGTGAACAGCGTACCGCAGTTAATCTCATTGAACGTCAGCCAATACTTCACCTTATCCTTATAACGCTCGAAGATGACCTTACAATAATTCATATATAAATCAATCAGACGGCGGTCAGCCCAGCCGTTGTATTTCTCTACCAACGCATACGGGAGTTCATAATGGGAAATTGTCACCAAAGGCTCAATATGATGCTTCCTGCAGCAGTCAAACACCTTATCATAATAAGCCAGCCCTTTCTCATTCGCTTTTTCTTCTTCACCGGTAGGAAAAATCCGGGTCCAGTTGATGGACAGGCGAAATACCTTAAATCCCATTTCAGCAAATAGAGCGATGTCCTCTTCGTAATGGTGATAAAAATCTATGGCTTCATGGGTAGGATAAAACAGTTCCGGATCCAGGCTGGAATCAACTCTCCGCGGGACCGTATGACTCCCATTGGTGATAATATCAGGAACACCGATTCCCTTTCCATCTTCATTCCAGCCACCTTCACACTGATGGGCAGCAACTGCGCCGCCCCATAAAAAATTTTCAGGAAATTTCATATTCTTAGCCTCCAATCACAATTTTATCATTTTCTATCGCAACCTTGCCAACTTCGCTTTCATTGGCAACTAATACTGGTGTAATAACCGGGCAGCCGGCAGCCTTAATCCCATCTATATCAAACTCCAGCAGCAGCTGTCCCTTTTTAATTTTATCTCCATTACTGACATGGGCCTTAAATGGTTTCCCGTTCAGTCCAACCGTTTCAAGTCCCACATGGATCAGCAGGCTGACCCCATTGCCTGATTCCAGGCCCATGGCATGTAAGGTTTCAAATATGGTTACGCAGGTACCGTCAAACGGCGCATACACTTTTCCTTCTGAAGGTTCAACCGCAAATCCCTTGCCAAGTATACCGCTGGAGAATGTTTCATCAGGTACCTGGCTGATTGAAACAACCTTTCCCGGTACAGGAGACTCGATGATAAGTTTCTCATGGACTGCTGTTTCGCTGCCTGGCGTTATCTGTGCAGAGTCAGAAGCAGGGACTGCCTCATCTTTATGTAAAACGTAAGCAAGCATAAATGATACCACAAATGGAACTACAACGGCCAGAATCGGAGGGATAAAATTCGGAGCTTCCGGATTCACCATTCCAAGGACAGCAAATACCCCAAGACCGAAACTATACATTTTCGTACCTGTCAGCATAATGATGGCCCCGGTAATACCCGCTCCGGCACAGGACAATACAAACATTTTAATGCGTGGAAGAGTCACTCCATAAATGGCTGGTTCTGTAATCCCGAACAGACCGGAAATAAACGCCGGGAGCGCAATGGATTTCAGCTTCCTATCCCTGGTTTTGCAGTAAATCCCCAATACAACACCAGTCTGTGCAAAGCAGACCAGGCAGGACATTGCCATGACTGCGTCCGGATTTCCTTCCAGAAGACTCATGAAAGAAAATGATGTCAGCGCAGTATGGATACCAAATAAAACCATAACCTGGTACAATGCGGAAAATATAATACCGGCAAGCAGCGGAACTGTATCCAGCAAGGCGGTAATCCCCGTGTTCACAAGACTGCCCGCCAGATTGACGGCCGGTCCAATCAGGGTAAATCCAAACGGTATAACAACCGCCAGGGTAATTACCGGTGTCACGAAATTGGCAACCACTTTGGGTATGTATTTGTTTAACCATCTTGCCAGCGGAATCGCAACGGCCGTAACTGCGATAACCGGCAAAAAGGAACTGGTATATGTGGCGTTAATTGTATGTCCAAACAATTCCAGGTTCACACCGTTAATCGTGGGATAGCAGAGGATTGCGCCAATGAGGGCACCCAAAAATCCATCCCCCTTTAACGTCTTTGCCAGATTCATTCCCAGGAAAACCGGAAGGAAGAAAAATATTGCATCTCCCATTGCGCTAATGATTAAATCCAGTCCGCTTCCGGACTGAATCATGCCAGTCATTTGAAGTACTGTCTGCAATCCTTTTATGATACCGCCTGCACAGATCATATTCAGGCAGGGAAGAACAGCGCCGACAATCATATTCAGTACACGCATGGCTGGATTCACTTTCTTTTCTTCCTCTGCTTCCGTTTCGCTTCCTGATCCATCCTGCATTCCCAGCTGCACACAGACCGCATCATACACATCTTCCACCGCATCGCCGATGACCGTCATATATTCACCGCCTCCATGAACAACGGAAAGCACCCCTTCCAGATTCTTCACAATCCCATCGTCGGCCTTGCTTTCATCCTTAAGCCGGAAACGAACACGGGTAATGCAATGACGGACGCTGTTGATATTCTCTTTACCGCCTATATTAGCGATAATATTTTTTGCCACTTCATCATAATTCAGATTTTTCTTCTTTACCATATGACCATCTCCCATCAATATAAATATGAACCTCTCCTATGATTTCTCTTTGTCTGCTGCTTCAGACTGCTGCTTTAACTGATAAATCAGATAATCCAGGCAATCCAAGTTCCCTTGTCGCTCATGAATCTTATTTAGAAGAGATCTCCGGTGTGCAGACAAAACTGTAATTAATTCCTTCATTTGTCCGTTATCATATGCCTCCAGAAATTGCTGTATCTTTTCAGGCGGATAACAGGAATCGGTTAGTGTCTGCGCCAGGTCCCTTCTATTAAGCGGTAAATAAGACATATCCATCACCTCTGAAATCATTGTAATAGAAAATCATTGATATATCAAATACTTGTATTTTATATCCAGATATACTTGATAAGTATATCTTTTTTTGATACTATAATCACTATAACACGATAGCTTCAGGATATTTCGCGGAAGGAGCATACAAAATTATGGAATTACGCACATTAAGCTACTTTTTGGCTGTAGCACGGGAAGGAAGTATTCTGGGAGCAGCCAATACTCTGCATTTGACACAGCCAAACTTATCCAGGCAGATGAAAGAGCTGGAGCTTGAAGTCGGCAAGCAGCTGTTTATCCGCAGCAATCGAAATATTACCCTTACGGAAGACGGTATTTTACTGCGAAAACGCGCAGATGAGATTTTAACATTAGTCAAGAAGACGGAATCTGAATTAGCAAAAAGAGAGGAAGCCGTCAGCGGAGAGGTATATATTGGTTCCGGAGAATTCGACTCATTCCATTATTTCTCTACAGCCGCCAGACATCTGACAGAAAAACATCCCGACATCTGTTTTCATATCTATAGCGGCAACAGCATGGAAATATTGGAACGGCTGGAAGCAGGGCTTCTTGATTTTGGCCTTCTGATTGAGCCGGTGGATGTGAATCAATACGATTTTCTCTATCAGCCTGCTGCGGAATCTTGTGGGGTCATTATGAGGAAAGACGATCCTCTTGCACAAAAAGATGCAATCTGCCCGGAGGATTTACGGGGTCTTCCACTCATTATGCCAAGACAGTTTATGGAATATGGATTCTTAACCAGATGGATTGGCGAAATGCCAGAGAAACTGAACATTATAGCCACAACAGATTTGCCCTATAATGCTACTATTATGGTTGCAGACGGAATGGGGTATTCTATCTGTATTGATTTTGATTTGTTTACTGGTACTTCTGACAGTAAATTGTGCTTTCGTCCTTTTAAGCCAGGACTAAACGCCGGGGTCTATATTGTCTGGAAAAAATACCAACCATTTTCAAAAGCTGCCCAGGCGTTTTTGGAACAGTTGAAAGAAGATATTGCCTTATTAACTGATTCAGCAGGCACTTAAAAATAGAACAGGAAATGCCGCATCTCCATATAACGTGAGAGAGCGGCATTTCCCATAACTTAACTTCTGAATTAGAATATTTACCATTTATCACTATTAGATTTCCATACCATTAAAGACTATCTTTTCTGCACTATTTTAATAGGGCAATTTGATTCCGGTGTGATTCCAGTATCATACTCTTCCGACTCTTTGAGAGCATAAGCTGCCTTGGCTTTACTTACACCTTTTCTATGCAGAACCTGATACATTTGGCCGTTTTCCTGTACCCATTCCACCTCATCTACATAGAATACAGCAAAAATTTCATACTCCCGATGCTCCCACAATGTATCCAGTGAAATCACCGGATGCTCTATTTAATCTTTCCTGTCACTTATGACATAGCCGATTCCGATACGGGTCTTTATATACTCCTCTCCGATTTTCCTGCGAAGCCTGCGGATATGGGTATCCACGGTCCGGCTGTCGCCCTCAAAGTCCATTCCCCATACATGGTTTAACAGCTGCTCCCTGGTCAGGATAATCCGCTGGTTGTTCAGGAAATAACGGAGCAGTTCATATTCCGTCCTGGTCAGGACTACCGGATTGCCGCCTTTCCTTACCTCAAAGGTCTCCTGGTTCAGGGAAATGTCCCCGCAGCACAGGATACCTTCCAGACGGCAAAGCTTCTTTATGCGCAGGAGAAGCACCTTGATGTCGAATGGCTTGCGCACATAGTCATCTGCCCCGCTGGTTAACCCCAGGATTTCATGCTCTGTTTCCCCCTTTGCGGTCAGCATCAGGATTTTGATTGGAAGGTTCAGGGCGCGGATTTCACGGCAGGTCTGGATGCCATCCTGGACCGGCATCATCCAGTCCAGGATTAGGAGGTCGGGGATGGTGGCGGGTGGAACAGAGTTAGGTAAAGTAGTGTCCGATGGAGTGGTGCTTGGAAATTGGGTTTCCTTGGTCCGATAGAACGGTCTTTCATGGGCTGATTTTTGATACTCCAGCTTTTTTAAGGATTTCTGCTTCCTGGGACTGCTGTGCTTCAGAAGGTAGTTTATGGCCTCCCGTCCGTTGGATACAACAGATACCTGATAACCCTCTTTCTGTAGGTAGAGGGTTAGGATTTTCTGGAGGTCAGGGTGGTCTTCGGCAATTAGTATGTGCATGGAGAGCTCCTTTGTTATTAAGTCTCCTTATTTCCCAGAAACTCAAGTCTAAGTCATCAATATAGATTCAACCATAATTATAGAGAAATACCAATAATGTATATTTACCAAAAAATATCCACCTATAATTAGGTTACCTTACATAAGTAGTTCATTCCATTGAGCAATACTACATAATAATAGTTACCCAAAAATCTAATTTTCTTTGATTCTTCATATTTTACATCTAAAAAAATATAACAGCCACATGGTAAATCAATCTTGAAATTCGAGGAAAAAACTACACGTCCATTCGGAAACTGAAAAAAGTATACACCATTCTCCAATGCATCTGCTTTAATTCCAAAAGTCTTGACAAAATCATCTGTTGATTTTACAATATCATTTACAACAATAAGCGCTAAATAAACCTCTTTTCTTTTATTATATATTTCAATAATCTGATTTCGTTCAAAAGCGCTAACTTGTTGTAGTGTTCCATACGGATGTGTCTCCCGCCCTACATATACTATATGTTTCTTATTATTAATCTTAGTCCATTCAATATACGGTAAATTTGCCAAGATTGTCTCTGGCTGGTTTCTACTACTACCTGAACCATTTAATACACCATCAACATGAACAGCAGGTTCTGTAAGTAATCTATTCCATATTTTTCTAATCTCACCTAATGACCTGTAATTAATTTTTCCTGCTGCATTTTTTATAGCAATTCTTTCTGATTTTAAATCAATATTCAAAATTGTAATTTCCGCACCTGGACGTATGCTACTCAACTTCATATTTTCAAGTTTACACAAATTTTGAACTACCTCTTCAAACTTCATAAAACACTCCCTAAATCAGGGGGAAACCGTAAAATACTAGCATCCTCACCTGCATTCTCTATTTCAACAACGTCATTCAGCCACTGTCTTAAAAAAGTCTCAGTTTTTTGATCCTCACCTCCAACTTTCATGAATTTAACAGAATGTGGCAAGTCGATGCGAACACTGCCATATTCATTCCTGTTTAATGAATCTTTTAAAGATATACCTGCCGCAAACCGCCTAATATCAGATACAAAGTCCAAAACGATAACTTTATTCTTTCCTTCAGATAGACGTAGCCCTCTCCCCAATTGCTGAATAAAAATACGTCTTGAATGAGTAACTCTCTGAAAAACTAAAATGTTAACATCTGGCACATCAATTCCTTCATTAAAGATATCCACAGCACATACAACATTTATTTTGCCGTCTGCAAAATCACTTAATATCTTATTACGCTTGTATTGGGAAATACGTTCAGATTCATCACTTGACGTGCCTGAAAATATTGCTTCTGCATTACAAAAACCTAATAAATTTATCTTATTACGCATTATCTTAGCATGTTCAATAGTTCCACAAAAAACTATTGCCCTTGGATTAAGCTGCTCCTTCCAAGCGTCCCTTAATGTATACACTACTGCGTCATCCCATTGATTAATAAATAAGGTTCGGTTTATTTGTTTAGGCGAAAAACTATATCCATTTATATTTTTCAACGCAGTCCAATTAATATTATCTGTATACATCCGATAATCAACATTAGTTAAAAAACCATTTTTCAGTCCCATAACCGTATCAATACTAATCCTTGGATAACCAAAATATTGTGTTAATTCTACATCATCCGGCCTCCATGGCGTAGCTGTCATTCCCAACGCAAAACTTCCAGTTAGCTCGCCTGCTTTGAAATATTCAAATAGCTTATCATAAATAGATGATCCCACATGATGACATTCATCGACACAAAAAACACCAATATCCGGTAAATCATTATGCATTTCAATCCAATTTGCTACTGAATTAACACATGCAAAAATATAGTCAGCATTTCTTAACTGTTCATATGTTGGACGCTCATACGAATTCCAAACAAGTGTTGATTCTGTAGGCTTTAAAAAAGGCCAAAACGCCCGTTCCAATTGATATACTAAATCATTTGTGTGTGCACATACCAAAACCCGTACTGAGTCTGAACACCTTATTCTACGAATACTCTCCGCCGCAATAAATGTTTTACCAAGGCCTGTAGCCATTACAATAAGAGCCCGGTTAATACCTTTTTCAAAATATGCACTAACTACTTCTTTTATGGCAGTCTCCTGATATGGTCTTGGACACTTTTGGTTGAGTATCGTATCTTCTAACTTTGCGGTCTTTTTAATCAACAAATCTGCATCCCAAAGTTGTAACGGAATCCCTCTTGATAACATAACCTGCTGATACTCTTTAACTGCTGACTCAAATCCGTTAACAGAGACAATCACAGGTATATCCGCCTCATATTCTCTAATTGCTTTCATAGTTTCGTCCACTACTGATATTCCTATTGGTTTTTTCCAATGCTTTGCCTGAAACAACCATCGTTTATTAACCTTAAAGGCAGTAACGTCTGCACCATGATCTCCTGTTTGGCCAACAAGCCGCACATTACTAAAACCCTCATATATTAGAAGCCTACTTAAATTACGTTCAAATGATTGCCATGATCCATTGATAATATCTGTCTTACATGCAAGCACTACTGCACCATCCTTTTATAAAGAAACTTAATAGAAAGTCTTACCCTCTCCAAAGCAGTTACATCTGAATATTTATTATTTTCAAAACTCACTACATCTTCTAAACAGTTCGCGTATTGTTTCTTTAATTTTTGTTTAGCATTATCTATAATTTCCTTTCCCAAAATCTCTTCTCCTTTTGAAGAGTAGTCAATATCCCAAACACCTTTGTTAAAAAAGATTTCCGGAATAGATGTAAATAGTGTTAAAAGGAAATCAAATGATACAAAATTCAAGTATTCACCACTGCTTTTTAAATCTGCAATATCTGATAAATCTATCCCATTTTCTATCATTGTATCGGTAATAAACTTTTTCTGTTCTTTTGACAAGTCATCAAAATAATATTCTGCATCCTTACCTAAAGCAATTCTTATCTTATCTCTCACTTCTGATAATAACACCTTTGCTTCAGTAGCTACTGCATCAGTAGATAATTCCAATACATCACCCCATCGCTTTTGCAAAACTTTCCATGCTAAATTAGTAAGATTGTATTCTAAATAATTGGTATGATTGCGTCTTTCGTCGTATAAATACATAGCAATCTCATTAGCAATGACTTGTTCTGCTCTAATGCCACAATTATGAAAAACGCGATGTGCTTTATCTATAAATATAGAGATTTTACCAACATCTTTAAAGATTAATAATGGAAGGCAATCTCCTCTATAAGTATTCATTGGCCTTTGAACAGCATATGTTTGTACTTTAAGAGGATTAGAATCTACACCATCAGCTAACTTTATAATTAAGGAATCACTGGAAAGATTATCGATTCGATCAGATACCTTTAATAATTCCTCTTTCTCCAATGGATTTACTGTACCTTTAGTATTATTACAATTTATACATGAAGAATTGGTAGCTATATTTTTGGTTCCACACACCAGGCAGACCCAAGGTTCATATATCATCGGTACCTGACTACTGCCGCAATATGGACAAGACTGTGCCGACATAGGAATATTTTTTCTACACTCAGGATTAAGACAGTCTTTTCCTTTAAAGATTTCCCCGCAAACATTACAGCAATCCACTTCTTTTAAATTCTGCGCACCACACTTAGGACATTCTATTAATTCTGCTACTGGTGGATGATCCGCAGATTCAACTAATTTCCACCATTCAGTATCATCGTAAAAGCCAGGTTCTTTATTTTTAAATTTTTTATAGTAGTCCGCTTCAGTCTCTCTACTTATACGTTTGGCCGATTTACTGTCAGCATCCCAATATCCCATATACATATCACTTTTGCCGAAGTTTCTTACTCTCCGATAACCTTGATATAATTTAAAGATTGGAGAATCATTCTTGTCCGCTCCTGGCTTATTAGGTTGTAAAGAGCTATTTCCCCGTAAATAAAGCATCGCCTCGTTCCACTCATCACTGCTTCTTTGAAAATCCTGTTTCATAAAATCGACTGGAACAAAATCCAAATGAATTTCTCCAACTATTCGTCCATATTGTGAATCAATTGGATAATCTTTTGTCAATTCTTGAAACTCATTAACATATTCAAAAAAAGCACGCTGCTCCGCTATTCTTATAGCTCTTCCATTTCTGATTAAGTCAATTCCATAATTAGTATCTGAATCAAATCTTTGTATACCAACCCATCCCCATATCCGCTCATCAATTGTTCTAATTTCAGATGCTCCACATGATGGGCATATTGACTCAGAACTCTGGATTATTGCAGTACACCTTCCACACCGTTTACTACTTCTTATAATTTTATCTACACTAATGACTGCTGGTATAATTCCGTTCCTCCTTGTTATATAACGGTTTGCATCCCAAATACAGTGTTCAAAAGGTTCACATTTATTATCATTAATAACAATCTTAATAGCTGATTCCCGTAAAATCGTAGCATACCGCCGTCCTATTGCTTCCCTTATTTTGGAGTCACCATACTTTACCAGTTCATTTATAAATCCTTTGTTTGCATTTCCATCAAGCCACCACCCTGATATCTCTATAATCGTTCCATTAGCACCTATATTAAATGGTTCGTTATCCCCTTTCGGGATTTCTTGTGCTGGAATTTGATAATTTTTTGTTGAATTTATATGTGTAAGATTAATAATGGTTTTTATATATGTATTACTTTCTTTACGCGCAGTTATGAAGGTTGTAGTATTACCGAATTTACCTGTTGAAATATTAAATCCCATTCCGAATAATCCCAATGTATCATATGGGTTATTTCCTGAAAAACCTGCTTTTATTGCTTTTTCAGCATTTTCCGGTGTTAATCCTGGCCCGTTATCCTGTATACGCACTATACCAGTACCAGTTGCCAGTTGCTTACGTGTTGGTAATGTAACCAAAACCATCGGGTTGCTAATCTTAATCCCCTGAACCTTTGCAACTGAAAAAGAGTCAATAGCATTATCAATCAATTCACAAAGCGCATCAATAGGTTTCATAGGTGTTCGCGTTAAAGCAAGTAAAACCTTAGGGTCTGGTGTAAAATCAAATACCATATTATGCCTCCTAGATTATAATTAATCATATAAAACGCTTGTTTTTTCCAAAAAACAATCAATAAAAGAGTCGTTAACCGAATTACCAATATTTCTATTATTACAAATCCAAAACAACTCCTCGACTGATGAGTATGCCAAATATTTAATATCCATTCTCCGATACATTGGAGTACATGCTATATCAAAGACTTTACTTCTATCCTCATCAGGAGCAACAATCACATATCTCGTATCTATTGATGGTATTGTGTCTTTTAAAACCATCATTCTGTCAATTCCTGTTTTTATACCGGTTGTATGTTCAACCTCCATTACAGATGGCAACCACTTCCTATCTTTAAACCATATGCAATCAATATAAGTTGCAGCATCAGTTGCTTCAGGAAATGCAGAGAGCATTGTTTCATCATCCAATGAAGATATCATCTCCGGAAACTCACATAACCGCTTTCCCTGATATGTTATTCCCTTATCATTTTTTGCAATCCAGGTCTTGTAACCTAGCTTCAATCCAATATAATATAATGCAATCTGTATTTGAACATGCCGTCTCTGTATTTCAATATCCATTCCACCTGGAAATACCGTGGCTGGTATATGCAAAGCATCATACACATTTTCTTTTTGAGGAATTTCCGAAATAACCAGATTAGTCTCGTAAAGAGCAATCTTTCCCGTCTCGTGAGGCATATCAGGTAGCCATATTAAATGCTTATGACCTTTCTCAACCTTTTTTTCTTTACCTCCATCAATATAAATTCTTCCTGGATAACAATAATAAAATTCAGGCGTATATGCCAATAAGGACTCTAGCACAGAACGTGTATTATAACTTGCCCCTAACACTCTATCTATATTAACAGGCTTTCCCTCTTCTATTGCATTAACATAACGTTGAATCATTTTTGCCGATATAGATACTTCCTGCGCTTCTTCTAATGTTCTTGCAGTTCTCTGCTTCGATGCCACTTCAAGTGTCAATGACGGGTTATATCTTTTTATATATATCGGTCCTCCTGTTTTAATTCTCGTAATATGGATTTTACCAGTAGTTGTAGAATTAATATAATCATAATCAACATTTTTATTTAAATGATTAATCGCTGCTATAATATTCCCTACAGTTAATCTTCTCATTATATCATCTCCATATAGTCTGATATCGTCTGTGCCACACCTTTTGCAAGTAAATATGGAACACCATTACCGATGGTTTTAAATTTATTAGTTAAGCTCATCTGTGGTGGTAATTCAAATTCCCGAGGCAACGATTGTAACGCCATAGCTTCAGATACACTTATTCTTCGAGGTTTATATGGATGAAGATGGACTTCATTATTTCCATAAGCACATGTCGGCGAATATCTCCATCTATGAAGTCGTTTATATGATTTCTTTTCAGTATCCCCTTCGTCAATAACAAGCATTCTAGCTAAACCTGCCCTTGGTCTAAAATAATCTTGTGAATTAGGATGATTATAAACATCATTTCTGCCAAACCAATTTTCTACAGTTAGCTCTCTGATTATATTTTCTGGACATAGTGTATTCAAATCCACTTGAAACGGTGTATGCGTAGGCCATTGCATTGCTTTTACTTCATCCGCATCGAACCGTATATTATTATTCCAGTCAAAATTATTTAATGTATTATTTTCATTTATCCAATTCTCACACAATAATTCTCGTTTGAAGCCAATCAGTATAATTCTCTCTCTATCTTGAGGCACTCCGTATTCTAACGAATTTACTAAACGTTCAGTTGTAATATATCCACTATTCTGGAGCATGGTTTTTAACTCTTCGTAATAAGCTCTATGCCTTTGAGTACTCCACAATCCCCGGACATTTTCAAAAAGGAAAAAATCCGGCAACATTTCTAGAATTAGATTTACGTAGGATAGCGAAAGCTTTCCATTTTGGCCATCCCTCCCCCTTTGCAAACCTGCAATGGAAAAATCCGGGCATGGAGGACCTCCGATAAATCCGATAACCTTTTGCCTATTATGTAACAACTCCAAAAACTCTCTTAATTCTCTTCTTCTATCATATTGATTTAAAAAATCATTTATATCACATAAAACATTTCCAAATTCAGGATTATCTATTTGCATCTGTTGCCTAGCATATATATATGCCTCCATAAATGGTTCGAAAAACTCATTGACCATTGAAATAGTAAATCCACAGTCTTCAAACCCTGCATCTAATAAACCACTACCTGAAAAAAAAGAAAAAATCCGTACATTTCTAATATCCATTTTATTGTATTCCTCCGTTTTCATATCTAAAAAGTATCATTTTCGATAATTGATGAAAAAATCGCCTCCTGAATCACCTTTACACAATCATCAGTATTCATTCTAATATCCTTACCCTGGTGTTAATACATCCATCCTTTGTGTCACCTCGCACATAATTATACCGAACATTTGTTTAGGTTTCAAGAATTACATGAATTTTTAACATATAAATTTAATATCAATATTAACTTATAACTTCAAAAGTTAAAAGACTCTTTTACATTGTTTTACAAGCTCTTTAGTCAATGCTATATTCCAAGCTCCCATTCTGCTATGCCAACGTTTATTTTTCAAAAAGGTATTCCAATCCATTTCTAAAATCGTTATTAAATTATAATTATCATCAAATTTACATATTATAACATATTCAAACTTTTGTGTATCTTGTATATCAGAACCCTTTGGTTCTAATCCATAAAAAACTCCTGTTACATTTTTACTTGTTGATTTAATACTATATCGTTCTCCCCTTCTACTTATAGCATCAATATTTTCGGTTCCAATTGGCGCAGACACCAGATTAGGAAGATTGGGCGTTTCATTATAATATTTTATTGCAAGATATTCTCCCAATTCCCCAATAACATTGTTTGTCCTTATTATTTCCCTATCCTTTAACTCTTTTATGACACTACTATATATTTTAATCAACTCGTCTGTTGAGAATAGCTTCAAATCCAATTTTTTGACATGTCCTTCCACAAACTCTCCTCCTTAAAAACACAAAATATATAATGACCCTTTTCAGCTTTAACTTTTCGCCCCTTCATACCGCTTCCGATAATAATCCATCGACCGGTATTCAATCACATCCTTCATCTGCTCCGCAAACCCATCCAGCCGTACCGCCTCATGAAGCTGCGGATTCAACGCCAGCACCGCCCCTTTTTCCTGCACAAAAAATCCATTGCCGGACTGCATCAAAAACCTTACCGGATTCTTTAATGCCTCGCTGACGCATCGTTTCTTATCCCATGACTTAAAATCACTGGTCCCTTTGTCTTTTTCCAAATCCTTCCAATTATTCGTTGTATGATAAAACTCCATATAACTGCGGTAAATATCATCTTCATCAATCGCCGTCTTAATATCCCCATCATTATAAAAAGCCATCAATACCGGCATCTTATAAGACTTTGACATCTGGGTGGTTTCCAGTAACTCCAGGAACTCATTCCCAATCCCCTGGAAAATAATACGTTCCCTGTCCCCCAATTCATTCAGCCCGTCCAGGTATCTCAGATAATGTTTAAACGGGCTATTCTTCAAGCTCCCGCACAGTTGCAGGATTTCATCCTCCATATATGTGAACAGCTCCATCCGGGTGGGCACCCTGCCATCCAGCTGCTCTTTAATGCGGAAATACTCTCCCCGGACCCGCTCTTCCTTCTTAGCCCTTTTCTTAGCCATCTCTTGGAACAGATTAATCAGGCGCATATCAAAGTCCACCACACAGTCATCCGGATACTCAAAATCCTGTTGCTGCATCCGTTCCGCTTCGGCGCTGGAATAAGGCCTTTCACTTAATAAGAAGGGGGCAGAGCCTGCCTTTTCATAATTTCCTATGAAATCCAGTACATTCAGATACTCTTTATTCCTGCTTTTACGCAGCCCGCGGCCAAGTTGCTGCAAGAATACCACTGGCGATTCCGTTGGTCTTAGGAACATGACCATATCAATCTCACTGATATCAAGTCCTTCATTGAACATGTCCACTGAAAAAATGACCTTTATCTCACCAGCCCGGAGTTTTCTTATGGCTTCACCTCTCTCCTCCGCATATTCACCGTCTGAATCGCTGTACACTGCTGCAGCCGGAATATGCCTAAGACAGAACTCCTTTGCCATCTGCTCCGCATGCTTACGGGAACAACAGAACCCTAATGCCTTTTTTGAGCGGTATTTCATATAATGCTTGTAAATCAATTCGTACCTTCTGTTGACCAGCAGTTCCTTAGTCAGCTCTTCCTCAGCGTATTTTCCTTTAACCCTATGTATCCCGGAATAATCCACTGTCTCATCAAAAATACCATAATAATGAAATGGTACCAGCAGGCCTTTATTAACCGCATCCTTTAAACTGATTTGATATGGCACATTGTAATCGCACAATTCATATATATTCCTTCCATCCATCCTGTCTGGTGTGGCTGTCAGCCCCAGCATGAACTTAGGCCTGAAATATTCCATAATCCGTTTATACTGGTCCGTCACCGCATGATGGAATTCGTCAATCACAATATAGTCAAAATAATCCCTGGAAAAATACCCCTCATTCAGATAAGCCGGCTTTCCCAGGCTTGATACCGATGCAAAGATTACCGCCTTTCCAATGCATTTGTCCTGACCGGTAAAAAATCCATAATCATCCGAATGCCGCACATTCCGAAAACTCTCAGCCGCCTGTTTCAATATTTCCTCCCTGTGTGCCACAAAGAGAACTTTTTCGTAGTCAAGTGAATCAAAAGCTGCCAAATACGTCTTTCCTATGCCGGTTGCCGCATAGACCAATCCCTTCTCTGCACCTTCCCTGCGGCTGCATTTTAATGCATACAAAGCTTCAATCTGCGCTCCCCTTGGTTCAAATCCTCCTTCACCTTCCGTTTCATTGCCAAGACTGTCATACCGTTCCAAATCCCGCTGGACTGCCGGTTTTTTCCACTCCTTTGAATATTGCTTCAGGACCTGGTCATTTATTATGATGGAATGGTTATAAAACAGATCCTCAAATGTATGATAAAACTGCCTGAAATTATAGCCATCACGTCTATTGTCAAAATGATAATTCCACTCAATTCCTGATGTAAGCGCACTCTTGGATATATTGGACGAACCTATATAGATTTCTCCCCAATCCCCATTGCGGAAAATATAGGCTTTGGGGTGGAATGAACGGCCCTTATCATTATAAAAGCGAAGTTCAACCCGGTCCCCTAATTTATCCTTTATCAGATACAATGCCCCCGGCTGTGTGATGCCAAGGTAATTGCCCGTTAATATCCTGATTTTTGCGCCACGTTCCAGAGCCTGATCCAGATCATCCAGAATCATCTTCACACCTGACTCCATGAGAAATGACACAATGATATCTATATGCCCTGCCTTCATCATACTGAGCCTTAACTGGTACAAAAGGAATCGGTTTTTATCCATTCCCCCTGTCATCACCTCACATGGTCCGATATCAAACCGCATATCACCTCTGCCCCTTACTTCTTCCTCAAAATCATGTTCAGCCATTTCTCTTCATCTCTCCCCGGTCTTACATCAGATGTCACCCACATTTCCTCAACTGAAAATACATCGGCAGCATCTAATAGCCGTTTCATCTTATCCTCAGTCATATCCGTAAAATAGCGCCCGTTCCGTTCCCCTTCATCCGTTCCATATTTAAACGATGTATACAGAATCCCATGAGGAACCAGCGCACGGGCCATTTTCACAAACACTTCAGTCAAATCACTGTATGTCAGGTGTAAAATGGAGGAGCAGGCCCAGATACCATCGTATATTTCATATTCATCTAAATCCTGGAAGTACATCTGTCTGACCCTGGCGCCGATATACTCCGATGCTATCTTAACCAGCTCCTCCGAACCGTCCACTGCATCTGCCTTAAAGCCTTTGCCCAGGAAATACTTTGTATCCCTGCCAGATCCGCATCCAAAGTCCAGTATCCTGGCTCCGGAATCCAGATATTTTAAAAACCGGTTCTGCATCTCTGTAAACTCAACGTCCCTTGTGTTATCAAAAAATTCTTTTGCATGCAGGTTATAATATTCTAATGAATCTTTCATCTGTTTATTATTACTCCTCTCATCCCAACTGAATAATCAATAAATCCATTGCTGCATAATCTACTAAATGCTCTTCAAGTTCCATCCTCTAAATCCAGCATTCTGAGCGGATTTATATACCGGGAGCATGATATTCTCCAGATTATTACGGAACTCGTCCTCATTCAATCCCGGTTTATATAGCTTCATATAAACCTCATCGCTGTTAATATGTACGTTCCTGCATTTTTCGAATGCTTCGTGAACCATCTCATATTCCCACATCATATTATAAGAAAAATATTCTTTCCTACATAACGCCGGGAAATATATGTCCCAATCCGGCAGGTTATTTCCCTTTTGGCTGTTAATATTCTTTGTCGTGGGATGCAGGTTCCAGAATTCATTATGAGCCACATAAGACCATGGAACAAAATGGTCAATAGATATATTTTTGCTTGTCAGTGACTGGTTTAAATATATTTCGCTGACCGGTTTTATTTCAATAATCTTCTTCCAGTATTGAATGACCAGATTCAGCCGTCTTCTTTTCGGTATATCCAGTTTCTCTGCAATTCCCGGTACATTGGGATTCCGTCTTTGCAGATACATAATCAGATTGTACTTCACCCAGCCTCTTAATATCTCCTTATTCTTACTGATGTAGTCACACCACTCTGGCTGTATTTCGATAGCAGTCTTCATTCCGGCAAGCTCAGTAAAATAATATATTAACCGCTTTTCCTGATTTAACTTTTTTGCCAGTTTCTTTCTGGAACCCTTCCACATATCATTGGTTATCTGTTTTGTAAAGGGGGCCTGAAGCCTGTATGGAACATTCTGTGTAATGGTCCGCTTCATTTCAGCCACCTTCTTATCATTAAGCAGGTTCAAAAAAGAGAGTATTACATCTGGTTCTTCATTTGACTTAAGTCCGCTTATCTGGTAAATATATTTTACAAGAGCTTCCAGGGTATCGGATGGCCCCAGATTCAGCCTGAATTCCGTAACCATATACCATGAATCTGCAATCATCCGGTTAATCAGCTCATCGTATGTCAAATAGGATTTTCCACTACTGACTTTATCTACAATAGCCAAAAACCAGAATAATTTGTATGATTCACTTTTCTTGTCAAACAATCTGCCCAAATATTCAATATCGATTGTTTCTGAAGATGGAAGCTGCATCATTTCCTCCTTATCATCCTTCGAAATGTACCTGTCAGGGATGTCTTCGCCTGAATCTCCGTTACTAAATACATATATTTACAACATTATACCACAAGATTTAGTTTTTTACCTGTATATCCCCTTTCTTATCCTGACATTTTCACATTTTCCCTCACCCCCGCCCGTCCCCCTTAATAAACTATACTAAACCCCAACAAATACAAGGAGTATCTATGAAAAAATTTATAAGCATCCTACTGGCAGGAGCCTTGGCCGCCGCTGCCCTTACCGGCTGTTCAAAAACCCCGGGCGGGGCAGCCTCCGGCAACACGCCCCTGGTCCTCAACGAAGTAGCCCACTCCATCTTCTACGCCCCACAGTATGCAGCCATTGAGCTTGGGTACTTTGAGGACGAAGGCATCGACCTGACCCTGGTCAACGGCGCCGGGGCAGACAAGGTCATGACCGCCCTTATCTCCGGCGATGCGCAGATTGGCTTCATGGGTTCCGAGGCCAGCATCTATGTGTACCAGGAAGGTTCCCAGGACTACGCCGTGAACTTTGCCCAGCTGACCCAGCGCGCAGGCAACTTCCTGGTGGGCCGCCAGCCGGAAGATAATTTCAAATGGGAAAACCTGAAAGGCAAGAAAGTCCTTGGTGGACGTGCGGGAGGCATGCCCCAGATGGTATTTGAGTATATCCTCAAGAAACACGGCCTTGACCCCAAGACAGACCTGACAATTGACCAGAGCATCAACTTCGGGCTGACCGCTGCTGCATTTACCAGCGACGACGCTGACTACACCGTGGAATTTGAACCGTTTGCAACCACCCTGGAGAGCGAAGGCAGCGGAAGCGTAGTGGCATCCCTTGGAACGGAATCCGGCTACGTGCCCTATACCGCATATTGTGCAAGGAAGAGTTATATGGAGAAAAATCCGGAGTTAATCCAGAAGTTCACAAATGCCATCCAAAAAGGCATGGACTACGTGAACTCCCACTCAGCCGAAGAAATCGCCAAGACCATAGCCCCCCAGTTCAAGGAGACCCCGGTAGACAAAATTGCCACCATCGTAGGCCGCTACAAGGACCAGGACACCTGGAAAGATGACACTGTATTTGAAAAGGAAAGCTTTGAACTTCTGGAAAATATCTTGGAAGAGGCAGGCGAGCTGTCACAGCGCGTTCCCTATGAAGATCTTGTTACTACACAGTTCTCACAGGAAGCAGCAAAATAAGGGGTGAATCCCGGAGTAAATTTAAGGACATTATCAACCCATACGATTCATTCTTTATGAATGCTATTGGGATAAAATGATGTAAAAATGAGCATGATGTAAGATTAGCATGATATAAAATTATATAAAGTAAGCATAGTGCATGATAAGCATGTTGTTAATACAAAATAAGCGTGTTGTTAAGTAAGCATAATAAGATAAACGCAATATAATATAATCGCAGATTAAGATAAACAGAATCAGATAAACATAAAAGGAAGGGAATCTTCTTGGCTTTCACAAGAAAATCCCCTTCCTTTTTACACGCACACATATAAAGGCCGAAAACCGGCATTTAAAATAATACCCGCCCTGACAGAGTATACACCAATATAGGAAATGCCTATATCCGGCTTTCCACACACACCCCTATCCTTTCATTCCCCGGCATCCTGGCTTCCGCCTTCTGTATCCCCATCCCCCATCATCATAAGTCTTCCTTTGAGACCGGAAGACATCTTAAGGGCAGGATATCTGGCCTGATAGAGGGCTATGGCCTCATCTGCCTTTTTCTTATTCATGGTGAACCCATATTCATTTCCATCCGCCGTGGTGCACACCAATTCTTCACTGGTCCCGCGCCCAACCCTCTGCACCCGGAAACAAACCTTTTTAAGTTCCTGGTTCACCAGGATTACAGGCTTACCCGTTATTCCATATGAGAAGTCTTCCCCCAGCCAGAATGTGCCGCTTATCTTCCGGACCTTTTGGAAATCTTCATCCACCATTTGTCTGGTTATGTTTTTGTGGCTGTCCAGAAATACCTGTACTGCTTTTATATGGTCCTTACCCAGAATCGGAGCCAGGATAAAAAGCCCCAAACACAGGATGACAGCCCCAAGACCAGTGGTTCCCATGGCACTGGAGGGCGACTGGTTATCCAATATACCGGCCCAAAGGTAATAGCTCTCATTTTCAGATGGCAGATTGAAACTGCTGACAGTCCTGTCAAAATATGTTTTTCCATCATCCTTCAGTTTTTTCAAGGTTCCTTCCACATGCATCCCAATAGGCGGAACAGGACGGACACCGCTTAAGTAATCCCAGGTCTCGTCCATGATCCGGTCCATTTCCGCCTCCATTTTCGCGGAAACGCGGACAGGGACAGGTCCAGCCTCCTCGTCCAGCACCAGATAATATACGCTGCTCTTGGACCGTACTCCATAGCGGGTGCGGTAGCTTTCCATGAAAACGTCCAGCACATAATCTATATCAAAGCTTACATATTCCTCTCCCGCCTGTTCTGTCCGGTACACCTCCCGAAGCGGAATTGCCCCGCGGAAGTATTTCATCAGATAGCTGCCTATCAATACTACCATGCCTATTCCAAAGGCAGTTATAATCAGCCCTATGGGTACCCTGGAACGCAGCATGCCTTTCCTGAATTCAGTTTCCACTGTTCTCCTGTCCGTTGTTTCATGTTCCATGCCATTTCCCCCTCATCCTATCCCGGCAGCACCGCGCCTCCGGCAGTGTCAATCCCGGGACAACGGCTCTCCAATTCCTCCTGGAGCGCCCTGGCTGCTTCCAGTGATGTCTCTGCCCATGCGTTTTTTCCATCCATGTTCTTCAGATTGATGGTCAGATAATGCGCCTGTTTACTGGTGTTCCCAACTTTAACATAGTATGTATTATCCTGCAGGTAAGCTTCTTTAAGATGGCTGAGTTTCAGTATATTGGGCGCATTGCTGCCGTAAAGGCAGATATAATCCCTGGTTAATATCCCTTTCTTCTGCCCGGTTGTAAATGACTTCAGCTTCCCAAGATGATTCAGGATCAAGGTGTCCGGTTCCATGGCCTGTTTATCAAATTCCCGTATCTCCTGTTCGCTTAAGCCGCCTGCCTTGGCAAAAAAGCGGATCCAGTCATCCACGGTTTTTCTCATGTCTTTTGTTATGAAAAAGATAACCGCTCCAAATAGCAGGACCAGCAAAAGAAAAAAGACGCAAATCCCAATTCCAACCCCCAGCATATTTTCCTCTGCATCCCGGATTATCTCCAATGTCCTGTTTATGGACCAGGCCAGGCCAGCAATACTCCCTGCCAGAAATGCAATCATGAAAAACATGCCCAGCCCCGCATTGACTCCTTTTAGGGATTTCTTGTAAGCCTTGAACACAGAGCCTTCCGGATAATTTTTCTTCATGAAGTCTTCATTCATAAACTCCATGTATGGTTCTTTGTTTTGAGCCGTCATATAGTATTTCCTCCTTTTCCATACCTTTCCAGGGTATCCTTTGATGGCAGAATCACTTCGGAATCCACACAGATATAAAAGGATACTGCCTTAGTACTACCTTAATTAGCGGTGAATAAAGCGCCCGTTAATTACGCACAGACGACGGAAAGCAATTTTCAAACACGCTCTGGTTTTATTATACGGATTTAGCATCAAAAAACAATTGGCACAGCATAAACCGTACTATTTCGACACAAAAAGCAGGGCGGTTCATTCAGAAACCTCCCGCAGATTGATTTCCTGAATAAACCGTCCTGTCTCTTCACGGTAACTATAGCATCCCTGATATTTATCAACAATACCACGGATAGTCTCCATGCCAAATCCATGATACCGATCCTCCGGTTTTCTGCTTTCCAGATTAGGATTGTCCCTCATCACGGACCCGGAAATGGTATTTTCCATGAAAATTTCTGTTGTTCCTTCCTCCTCCCTCACCACCAGTTCCAATTCCCGTCCTGTCCCCGCCTCCATACAGGCCTCGATTCCATTGGAAATCAGGTTATACAAAAGAGTTCCCATGTCCATGCTGTCAATCCTGTCCTGTCTGCCCATGACCACGTACCGGAACCGGATTCCCTTTTCCCGGCATTCCTGAACAGCCTTAATCAAGGCTGCATTTAGCCCCTCATTCCCTGTATCCTGTGGCAGTTCCGGATAATTGCCCAAATCTGCCCCCATGCGTTCAATGTAATCGGCCGCCTCGCCGTACCGCTCCTTTGTCACAAGGCGGTACAGCACATTCAGACGTCCCTTCATATCATGACGAAGATGGTTTACCTCCCGGCCCATTCTGTATAAATCCTTTATCTGTTCCTCCTGCTGGAATCTGGTTTCCCTTCTGAATTCCGTCTCACACTGCTCCCTCCGGTATTGCTCCAGACGGTGATAAAAGCTTCCAATGAGAACTATCACCCCTAAGATTCCCGCCAGCATACAAAGGGATAAAAAATATCTCCCCCTCTGGTCCAGTCTGCCTTCCTCCAGAAGAAACATTCCCAGAATCAGAATAAACATGCAGAAAAATGTACCTGCCAGCATTCCATCCTCTGCCTGTCCCATCCCCTTTTTCTGTCCGTACAAAGCCAGGGCTGCCCGTCCCATGGAGAATTTAAGGGCGCATCCCGCCAGCATCGGAAACACAACAGCCTTCCGGTCCATGACCAGCAGCGTATTAAGACTACTGCCCGTGATAATCCCCATTGCCCCATACATCATGTAGGAACTGCTGATGGCTACCAATACCCATAGAAAGCTGTGGACAAGGATCCTTTGCATTTTCCCATTCAGTGCAATGAAGCCATAGGCTGCCAGCACCACCCCATAACTGATTCCCAGGCCCCCTTCAAAAGCCGCATGACGGTTGAGCAGGGCCATGATTCCATAATAGGCAGTACATCCGCCTGCAAACAGCATGATTCGGGCAGCGCCGGAATATTTCTTTTCAAAACCATGATCCATATATTCCACAGCCATGATGGTGGACAATACATCAATCACATAACTGGCTACCGCGCTTCCTTCCATATTCCATCATCATCTCCTTTACCCCTTTTCTTCTGTCCCTTCCCACAGGAACAACCATACCATTTTTAAGGACAGCGTCCATTTTCCCTATCTGGGAAACATGGGACTGATTCACCAGGTAATTCCGGTGGATACGGATAAAACCATACGCCTTCAGTTCCTCCTCCACAGGCTTCAGGCTCCCATAGACAGAGTACTCTGCGCCGCCGGACATCCTGTAAGTCAGTGTGTGGCCATTGCATTCTATGTACATGATATCCCGCAAAAGCACCTCCCCCGCCCCAAAACCGCCCTGGATTTTATAACTGATTTTCCTGCGGGCCGTCACCTGAAAATATTTCTGCAGCGCCCGGTTCATATCCCGCTTTAAAAGTCCCTTCCTCACAAACCAAAGAGGCATATACTCATGGGAGTCAAAAACCCAGCTCTCATGGCTGGATACAAATATAAGCCTGGTTTCAGGGCAGCTGGCCCCCAGCTGTCCTGCCAGCCAGAAACCATCCTTCCCCGGCATCTCAATGTCGAGAAACGCCAGGTCAAAAGGCTGCTTAATCCCCGCCTCATATAATCTGCAGCTATCGGTAAACAGGCTTATCTGCAGATCCATGGCTCCTGGCAGCCCCTCAATATATGCTTTTATTTCCTCTTCAATCTGCTCCAGATATTCCCTGTCATCATCGCAGACAGCCACACGAAGTATCTCCACGGGATTACCCCCTCTTTTATTCTTATATCCATGGGCCAAGGTGGTACTTATGGCTGGTTTGGATAATGCTGGATTGGGCTTTATTGGATAATGCTGGATTGGACTATATTGGATAATGCTGGACTGGCTATATTGGACCGGATTGGTTTGGTTTGAACCGGATTGGTTTGGTTTAGACCGGATTGTTTTACCAGCACGTCCTTATCTTTTCAATCAACAGCCAACATGACCCTCCAGTCCGCCCACGGCCTGTTTCACACTGATACCTGTTACCTTTCCCTTAATAGTTCCCTATCCTCATGCCCTTCCCTTTAAGCCAGCCGCTGGTATTTGATGTTCCGCTCCTTTAAACAGCATCCGGCTTTCTTAATTTCCAGCTTTTCATTATTCACCATACATCAACATCTCAGTGGTTCATGTCAATGCATATTTTCATAAATAATCCTTCCCGTCCTGCCTATAGGCGGTTAAGACATACTATTTCATTATAAAATAGGGTGCGGAGACATGCAATACCTGGTTTTTAGAGAAAATGCAGGTTAGTTTATACTACCCCTGAAGCAGTAGTCCTTCTGTCACTCACATTTTTTTGCCAGGGAATTGGCGGCGTATCCTGCTGGTCAAATACATACATAAAAAGCAGGGCATAAAAATACCTGGCACCTGCTTTTAATTATACTTTGTTTTAAATTTTGGATAGGCCGCAGGACAGAAGGGATAATAGAGCCAGAAAGGACTTAAATCCTTCCGGCTCCGTGGTTTTTATCTTCAATTGTTACGTATTTAGGACCGCTAAATAAATCCACTTCACACATAGCTGGCTGTCAATGACTGTACAGCGCGGGGTTTTTCCTTTCATTGCGCTCACTTAAAAATTAGAGAAAAACGGTCCCGGCCACTCATAGTATCCATATTCATAGCTGCTCATATCCGGCTGATTGTATTTCATCAATCAACAGAACTGCTTTCCTCCATAATATCAAAAAATCCCCGGAGCATTGTCATGTTCAACGTTTTGCCAAATCTCCGGGGATGGATAATCAGTTCCACCTTCACAGGCCGCCACAGGGACCAATGCGCTGCAGGGGCCTGTCCACTGCAGGAACCCGTCCACTGCAGGAACCCGTCCGCTGCAGGAACCCGTCCACTGCAGGGGCCAGCCCACCCAACATACCTCTTCCCCCTGTTTTTCTTACTTTCCCTTGTTTTCTTACTCCCCCCGCTTCCCCCTTACCAGCCACAAAGCCACACCCACCGCCAGAACACCTCCGGCCAGTTTTACGCACACCATGGCCCCAATCCGTTCCGGCGCAACCGCGGAACAAAATCCCAGATGGTCGCCCAATGTAAATGCAGCGCAGGTGGCAAATGCGAAGTTAAGCACCTTGCCCCGTTCATCCATGTCCTTTACCATTGCCATCATTGGAACATTATTAGCCAGGGTGGAGAGGAATCCGGCCATGGCAGTTTCATTGACACCCAGGTATCTTCCCGCCCTGCCAAGAGGACCCTTCAGATATCTGCGGATCACCGCCATCATGGGATATGCGCCGGACAGCATGACGGCAATGCTCCCAAGGATGACAAAGGAGTCTTTTAAAGGCGCCATCCCTTTTACAACCGTTATCCCTGTCATTTCCTGTGCGGCGGCTGTTATCAATGCCAGGGTAATGACCACTACCACACCTCTTCCAAACAGTACAAAGAAGCGGATTGTCTGATCCGGGAACCAGAACAGCCCGGCGGCCAGAACCAGGGCAGCCAGGATTACGGGCAGCAGGTTAAGCAACAGTATGCCCACAGGCAGTCCCAGCAGCAGGCCTCCGGCCAGACAGCCGGCAGGCAGTGCAATAAGGCCCGCCATGGTGCCCATTGCCATGGATCCGTAGTCTTCTTTTCTGATAATGGTCAATGCCACCGGAACGCTGAAGGTCACGCTGGCTGCCAGCATGGACGCCACTATCAGGGCCGCGAAGTCGGCTGCCAGCCCATCCGTTGTCATGGCATGGGCCAGCGGATAACATCCAGTATCAACCGGTATCAGGAGGGCCGGGGCCATGGCCGGGTTAATCCCTGCTTTTGCAGCCAAAGGTCCCACCACGCCGGACAGCCATCCAGAAAGCAGCGGGGACAGACTGGTGATTCCCGCCATGGTTAAGGCAAGCGGCCCCAGGGCGTGGAAACCATTTTCAAATTCCTGTCCCAATCCAAGACGGTTGCCGGCGATTTTATCCAAACCGCCGGCAACCAGGAACAGGGCCATTATAAACACGATGCCCTTTGATAGTATCATACAGTTAAACTCCTACGCTGACGCTTTCCGGCAGTGTGCTTCCTCCGTCGATGACGGACTGGGTACCTGTCAGATAGCTGGATTCATCCGATGCCAGGAAGGCTGCCAGTTCCCCCACCTCTGTGGGTGCGGCCAGCCGTCTCATGGGGATTGCCTTTGCCATTTCAGTCAGAACGGATTCCGGATTCTCAGGATCTGACTGACGGGCAATGCTCTCAGCCATGGGAGTACGCACATAACCCGGACAGATGGCGTTGACACGGATGCCGGAACCGGCGAATTCCACAGCAAGGGACTTGGTAAATCCCACCAGTGCTGCTTTGGAAAGGGCGTAGGCTGTCTCCCCCGGGTCCGCTACCATGTCCCCGGTCACGGAAGACATGATGACAATCCTTCCGTCTCCCCGTTTCACCATTCCGGGAAGTACGGCTTTTGTCACATTCCATACCCCTTTTATATTGATGTCAATATGGAAATCCCTGTCCGCGTCACTCATTTCCAGGAAGTTACCAAGCCTGCACACGCCTGCATTGTTGACCAGTATATCGATTTCCCCCATCTGCTGCGTTCCCTCCGCAACAGCCGCCGCCACCTGGGCAGCATCACGCACATCAGCCTGGACCGCCGCGCAGGGATATCCCTGGGATTTTAGTTCTTCCGCCAGTGTTTTGGCTTCCGGGGACACATCTAAAAGAATCAGCCTGGCCCCATGTTTTGCAAAAATTTTTACAATCCCTTCCCCAATTCCCCGTGAAGCGCCTGTAATCAGCGCAGTCTTACCTGTAAGTTTTCCCATATTCCTATTCTCCTTACCTGAAAATGCCGCACAGGCGGCATTTTCATTCATCTTCATCCATCTCTATCTGTCCGCATCTGTCACCATCAGTTTTTACCGATCATCGGCCTGTCGTGGATATATCATTCCACCGCAGACCCATCATTCCATCGCAGGACCCATCATTCCATCGCAGGACCCATCATTCCACCGCAGACCCATCACTCCGCCACAGCCCCATCACTCTACCGTAGACATATCAATATCATGCCCCAGCGCAATGGCCTCCTCAATAATCTTCACAGCAGAGCTAAGTCCGATGCCGAATCTGCACGCGCCTCTTTTATACATCTTTAAGAGAGTGTTCAGATCCCGGACGCCCCCTGCAACCTTCACCTTTGCACGGTCCCCTACCGTTGCCTTAATCAGTTCCACGTGATGGAGGCTGGTAGGCTCTTTGGAAAATCCGGTTCCGGTCTTAACATAGTCCGCGCCACCTTCAATACACAGCTCGCATGCCTTTACAATCTCCTCATCCGTCAGAACCATTGCTTCGATGATTACTTTCAGGGAGGTCCCCCTGGTTGCTTCCCTGACCGCCTTGATGTCCTCCAGGACCTTGTCATACAGTCCGGCCTTCAGCCAGCCCACATTCATGACCATATCATTTTCCACCGGGTTCAGCTTCATGAAATCATGGGCCAGATACACCTTGGTCTCTGTGGATTCCTGGCCGGATGGGAATGCAAGGGAGGTTCCAAACGCCGTGTTGGTGCCCTTTAACATCTCCACCAGCTGCGGATAATAGCATGGCCAGCAGAAACAGGAACCGAAGTCATATTTCCTGCATGCCTCGACCATGGCCTCAACATCCCGGATTGTGGTGTCCAGCTTTAAAACGCTGGGGTCCATCATGTAAGCGATATCCTTTACTGTCAATACGTCTTTTCTGTACTCTTTCATTTTCTTTGCCTTTCTTTCTATGTGAATTTTTATAACGTTCCTCAGGTATGCAGCTCCGTAAGCTTTCCCATCTTCTTGCGTATCTCCACAAACCTCTGTGTATATGGCTTGTTGAATGCCACGCATCCCACCGGCTGCTGGCGTATCATCAGTTCCTCGCAGTTCATGCACTGGGTACAGTATTTGATTTCATTTTCCCGGCCCTCCATCAGCTTTAACGGGGTCAGGGGATCAGCAAAGGACTGGCGTCCCAGGCCCACCATATCCATCATGCCGTCCTCAATGCATCTGGCGCCCATTGCAAAGAGGGAGGATTTCTCCGGTTCAATGGACAGCAGCTTATTCTTCCCTCCGCGGAAGGAGGAGAAATGGGAACCGATGACAACAGTCTCAGGCTTCAGGGCCTTCTTCATCAGGTCCGCAAAGTAAATGTGCAGATAGGAAAAGTATGGATCATTGGTGGCTGCCTCCATGAAACTCATGCTGCAGTGGACATTGCCCAATGATTCCACAAAATAGGATGCCCCCATCTTCTCCAGGCCCTGAATCAGGTCTATTGGCTCCGTCATGTCCATCAGGGGGGAATCCGGGCCGGCTGAACCGAATCCTCCGGGGAAACCCTCCCACATGGACATCTTGGAACCGATAAGGAAGTTCCTGTCATAGTTAACCGCTTTCTGGATCCGCTCCATCAGGTCATAGGCGAATGCGGAACGCCTCTCCCAGGAGCCTCCGTATTTCCAGTCCCTGTCATTATAGGGGCGGATGATCTGGGAACCCAGGTATCCGTGGCACAGCTTCATGTCCACGCCGTCCGCGCCCACGTTCTGGCAGATTTTTGCTGCCAGGGCAAACTGGTCCATGATGTGGTCCACTTCCTCTTCTGTCAGGATGTCCCCCTCCAGCCCATGGACCGGCTTCACGCAAACCCTTCTGGAAAATTCAGGCTCGCTGATTTCCCCGGAATGGGTCAGCTGGAACACAATCATGGTGTCCGGGTTTATTTCCTTCAGCCTGCGTATGAATTTCTCCAGGGCCTTTTCGTTGCGGGGCATGATTTCCAGCTGCGTCTTCCTGGCCCTGCTTTCATTGGTTACTGTTATGGCCTCCAGGTCCACCAGGCCGAACCCGCCCTTGTACAGGTTCTCATACCGCTCATAGGTCAGGTCCGTGGGATTGCCCTCTGCATCCGAGTCCACACACTCCATGGGCTGGGCAAAAAACCGGTTCCTGCACTCCCTGCCTCCAATCTTAATGGGCTGCAATAATGTCTCTTTATATCCCATACATCAAATTCTCCTTTTTATGATTTCATCCAAACATCTTCACTCCCGCCCGGCCTGCTTCTCACCGCTGGCCAGCTTCATGATATTCTCCTCCGTATACTCCTCAAAGGAAAGCTCCCCGGTCACCGTCCCTTCATGCATGACCATGATGCGGTCCGAGACAGCCATGATTTCAGGCATTTCCGAGGAAATCATGATGATGCTAACCCCGGCGTTTGCCAGTTTATCCATTAACAGGTAAATCTCATACTTTGCCCCCACATCGATTCCCCTGGTCGGCTCGTCCAGGATCAGTATCCTGCATTGGGATGCCAGCCATTTGGATAAGACCACCTTCTGCTGGTTGCCTCCTGAGAGGAATTTGCAGACCTTGAATATATCCGGCGCCGCGATTTTTAGTTCCTGCATGTACTGGTTTGCCAGCCTTGTCTCCTCTTTCCCCTTCATGAACCCGTTGGAGGACACACGTTTTGGGGAGGCGATGGCAATGTTATCCTTGATTGTCTGGTTCAGGAACAGCCCCTGGGCCTTCCTGTCCTCTGTGGCGAATCCCATGCCGAGTTCCACGGCCTGGCATGGGTGGGTGATGTGCACGGTCTTCCCAAAGAGCTTAAGCTCCCCGGAATGTACCTTGTCCGCCCCGAATATGGCCCGCATGACCTCGGTCCTTCCAGCGCCCACCAGCCCCGAAAAGCCCAGGATTTCCCCTTTGTGAAGGGAAAAGGATACATTGTGGAAATGCTCCCCGCCCAAGTCCCTTGCCTCTAATACCACTTCCTGCGGCAGGACCCTGTGGCGCGGCGGGAACGTGTCTTTCAGATCCCGCCCAATCATCTTTCCGATGAGCCAGTCCTTATCCACATCCGCAATGTTGGCGCAGTCCACAAATGCCCCGTCCCTCAGTACCGTAATCCTGTCGCAGATTTCAAACAGTTCCTCCAGCCTGTGGGATATGTAAATCACCGTAATATTGTCCTGCTTCAGCTTCCGGACAATTTCAAACAGCACGTCAATCTCTTTCTGGGTCAGGCTGTCCGTGGGTTCGTCCATGACAATGATCTTTGCATGATAGGAAACCGCTTTTGCAATATCTATCATCTGCTGCTGGGCAACGCTTAGGTTCCTCACCGGAACATGGTAATCCGGGATGGTGCCCGCGCTTACATAGTCCAGCCATTTTTTTGCAAACGCTTCCTCCTCTTTCTTTTTAATAAACTGGTTTTTGTGAATCTCATGTCCAAGCATCAGATTCTCAACCGCATTTAAATCCGGGATCAGGCTCAGCTCCTGGTAGATGATGGCAATCCCCTTATCGATGGCATCCTGAGGCTTGTGGAAATGCATTTCCTTCCCAAAAATGCGTACAGTCCCACTATCTGCCTGGTAAACGCCAGCCAGAACCTTCATAAGGGTTGATTTTCCTGCGCCATTCTCTCCGATGAGAGCGTGTATCTCTCCTTCCTTTACCTTCAGGTCCACATGATTTAAGGCGGTCACTTTGGAAAATGTCTTGGTAACGTCAAGCATTTCCAATGCGTATTCGCTCATATGCTCACCTCGGATTATTTGTTTTTCTTCTGAATCAATACTGCCACCAGAATAATGAGACCCTTAATGACGATCTGAAGATAAGGATTCACTCCCAGCAGGTTCAGGATATTATTCATCACCGCCATAATCAGCACGCCTGCCAGGGTACAGATCAGGGAACCGCGCCCTCCTGCCATGGAGGTGCCGCCGATGACAACCGCGGCAATGGCGTCCATGTCATACCCGGTGCTGCCGTTGGGCTCGCCTACCCGGACCCTGGCTGCCAGCATCACGCCTGCAATGGCCGCGGTCAGGCCGCAAAGCCCGTATGCCATGATTTTGTGGAACTTCACCTTTACGCCGGAGAGCCTGGCTGCCTCGGAATTGCTGCCGATGGCGTAGATATGCCGTCCAAATACGGTCTTGTGGAGCAGTATCATGAATATGACCATGATGACCGCATAAAGCACCACCGCGTAGGGGATGACTCCCCCCAAGGACTTGGAACCAAAGGTGGACCAGAACTTGGAAACCGAGCCTCCCGGCGCCCCGTTGGTATAGATATAGTTCAGGCCCTTTAACACCTGGCCCGTGCCAAGGGTGATGATGAAAGCCTCCACGCCCCTGCATACAATGATACTGCCGTTAACCAGTCCGATGACAAATCCAAAGAACATCACCAGCAGGACAGGTCCTATGTAAACGCCGGTTCCGCCTGCTGCCACATACGGTTCCATCATCCTTGCCATCACGCAGGCCGCAATTGCCATGGTACTTGTAACGGAAAGGTCAATCCCTCCCACCAGCAGCACCATGGTCATACCGATGCTGACCACACCGACAATGGATGCCTGCCGCAGTATATTGGTAATATTTTTAAATGTCGGAAAGATAGGTGATATGATGCTTGCAATTACCAACAGGATGATCAGCGCTATGTACGGACCGCTGACCGGATTATTCAGTATCCTCTTCACCATTCCGGATCCACTTTTTTCTTTCATGTTCGTAATGTCCCCCTTATAGGCTTATTTATAAAGTATGACCCGTTCTTTCGCCTCAGGGCTTACCAGAACTTTGACCAGTTTCGGGTTCTTGCGGATTTCATTGACCGCATCCTCCAGTTCCTCCAGGGGAACAATCATGGAAATCAGGGGCATGGGATCGATACGGCCATATTTAAGCAGTGTCAGCGCATCGCCCCAGTCATATCCGATTCCGGCGCAGCTTCCGCTGACCTTCTTTTCCTCCAGCACGAATTGCACCGGCGGCAGGCTGGCGTAGTCGTCATCCGCACAGATTCCGAATGCCTCCACCTTTCCGCCTCTTCTGACCATCTGGAAAGCCTGCTCATATGTTTTGGAGTTCCCCACTGCTTCCAGAACAAAGTCGGCCCCCACGCCGTTGGTCAGCTTCATGACCTCCCCCACCACGTCCGGGGTTTCCTTGAAGTTAATGACATGGTCCGCCACCATTTCCCTGGCCATCATAAGGCGGTCCTGATTGCCGTCAATGACAATCACAGGCGCCGCGCCCCGCAGCTTCGCAAGACAGGCATGGATGATGCCGAGGCCCGCGCCGATGACCACCACGCTCCTTCCCATGACGCAGTCCATTTTCCTGGATGCGTTAAGACAGGCCGTAAGCGGTTCTACAAATGCAGCCTTTTCATCCGACACCCCGTCCGGGACCACATACACATTCTTCCACGGCACCTTTACATATTCTGCGAACCCGCCGTCCACATGGATCCCAATCTGCTTAAAATCCGTACACAGAAGGGGTTCCCCAATCCGGCAGTGATAACAGGTGCCGCAGGGCTTACAGATATCGCAGGTCACCCTGTCCCCGGGCTTTAACCCCTGGGCGCCAGCCCCCACTTCCTCAATGGTGCCATAGAATTCGTGGCCCGTAATCAGGGGCAGGCACGCCACCTCGTCCGCATATTTCCCTGTATAGGAACCCCAGTCGGAACCGCAGATCCCGCAGTATTTAATCTTAATCAGTACTTCGTCATCCGATATCTCCGGTACCGGTACTTCTGAAAATTCATAGTGATATGGTCTTGTAAGAACCTGTGCCCTCATTTTCCTCATGATAATCTTCTCCTTTATTTTGTGAACAGTGCGTCGCTGCGGCCCTCGTAGGGCGCGTCAATCATCAGCGGACGCAGGAACTCAATGGTTTTCTTCACGCCGTCCCCGCGGCTCATGATCACATCCTCATGCTCATAGTTAAACACACCGTCATATCCTGTGATGAACAGTTCGCTGATCAGGCGCTTCCAGTCCACGTCGCCCCATCCCGGTATGCGGAAACGGAAGGAGCGGTCCAGACGGCCCCACCCGTCCTGCATGTACATGTTAAGCCCGCCCTTCGCCAGGTTGTGGTACACAATTTCACAGTCTTTTGCATGGACCAGGGCTATCCGTCCTCTCAGTTCATCCACAAATGTCTGGATGTTCACTCCTGAGAACAGGATATTGGCCGGGTCCAGGTTGATTGCAAATGCCGGATGGTAATCCACCACCTCCAGCAGGCGCAGGGCTGACTGGGTATCGTAAACCACGTTGTTGGGATGTGGTTCAAATGCAACCTTGATACCGTATTCCCGGTACTTATCCATGACCCTGCCCCATTTTACCGCAAACTGCTCCTCTTCGTACTTCCATCCATCAGGCTCCGGCCAGTCATTGATATGCCCGTAGTTCTCCATGCCGGAAAATGCAACCACCGCCGGAACCCCCAGCTCCGCAGCCAGCTGTGCGGAGCGTATCATGCTTTCTGTGCCGAAACGGATTTTCTCCTCCCTTGTCCCCTTGCAGGAAGAGACAGTCCCGTCACTGTAAGGCCCCATGATCAGCGGGGAGTCCGCATGATTACTCAGGGAAGCAATGCTCAGGCCGTAACCCTCCACCATTTTCTTCAGTTCCCCTGCCCTGTGGTTCTTTAAAATGTCCTCTGCATCCACCTGGCCGTTTCCCACATAGGCCGGCAGCTCCACGCAGTCATAGCCATTATCCGCCGCAATCTTAAGGACTTCCTCCAGCGGCTTTTCCGAATAATTCACAACACAAAATCCAATCTTCATCTATGTACCCCCTATGCGGTAATTCATATGTTCTGATTCATATGCTCTTAGCATCCAGTTCCATTTAATAAGTCCAGTCATAATCGTCCCCGTCGGGAATCAGATAATCGTCCACATTGTCCTTTGTGACCACGATGGAATCCATCATCACATCCTTTTCCTCAGGACCTTTTCCCTCGATACAGTCAATGGCCACGTGAAGGGCGTCCACGCTGGCCGCACATGGGAACTGGGTCAGGCCCACGCAGCTTCCGTCCTTGATCATCTTCACAACGCCGTTAATACCATCTGCATTTGTGAAAATGATGCCTTCCTGGTCGCGTCCCGCCTCCTTGATGGCATCCACGGCTCCCAATGTCACGCCGCCATCCTGTGAGATGAATCCGTCGATTTCCCCGGGGCCGAATTTGGCCAGGCAGTCTTCCATGAAGCTCTTGCCCTTGCTGACCTCAAAATCCGTATACTGCCTTGCAATGATCTTGATACCGGGATACTGTGAAAATACGGAGTCCTGTCCTTCCTTCTGGAAGTTGTCCGTACTGGAACCAGCCATGGTGTCCAGCGCAATGAGATTCCCCTTTGGCTCACCATAGCGCTCCGTCAGGGCTTCCACCAGCATCCTTGCGCACTCCGCGCCGTTCTGCTTATCCGAATATCCCACAAAATGTGTGTAATCCTCCGTGGTACATGTACGGTCAAAGATGATGACCGGGATTCCGGTTTCAAATGCAGCCTCAATACCTGGATTGGCCGCATCCTCAACACAGGGTGTGATTAGGATTGCATCCAGGTCCTGCTGGAGCATGGCTTCTATATTACTGTTCTGGGTGTTGGCATCATCATGGGCATCGGTTTCTATCAGCTCCACCCCCAGGCGGTCGCATTCATCCACCAGCATGTCACGCATCTTTACGCGCCAGCTGTTGGATATGGAGGCGTTGGCAAAACCAATCCTGTACTTTCTTCCGGCTTCTGTTCCGGTTTCTCTTCCGGCTCCTGCCCCGTCCTGTCCTTCTGTCCCTGAACCTCCTTTATCCTCTGTCCCGGATTTCTCCTGGACGGATGAAGCCGCCTCAGTCTTTGCCCCTGCATCCCCGGCCGCGGGCTGGCTTCCCGCGTTGCAGCCAGCCATGGAAGCTGCCATTGTCAATGCCATAAGAACTGCTAATGTTTTTTTCATGATAACCCTCTCTTTCTTTTTATCCCCGGACATCTGCGGAAATCCCCCTCGCGCCCAGTCAGTTAAATTTTTAACAAAAACGATGCTGATTTGGCCAAATCGTTAAAGAAAGTCTTTTTTCTTTCTTCGTTTTCGTCATTATAGCATATGTGTTTTCGTTTTTCAAGGCCTTTCCTTTCTTTTTCTTTTTTTATTTTTCGTTTTCTTTTGTTTTTATTTTTCTTTTTTTGTTGAAATTTTTCGTTTCTTATGTTATCTTTATAGTGAAAAATGTTTTGAAAGGGAGGGGCATGAATGTTTAAGGCAGAACGTCTACACCGTATTAAAGAAATCATCTTCGAGCGCAAACAGATAGATGTCGCCACTCTCAGCACTCTTTTAAATGTAACCGAAGTAACCATCCGGAATGATTTAGAACAATTAGAAAAAAGCGGCTTCCTCACCCGTTACCACGGAGGAGCCACCTTAAATACAGAGGTATTTCCAGAACAGCAGTTCCAGTCCGTGCACACGGACAGCCCTGCCATCCCTTACGATAAGGAAAAGGAAGAGGTGGGTCTGGCAGCCTCCCAGCTGGTTAAGGAAAAGGAATGGATTTTCCTCGGCCCCGGCACCACCAGCAGTTACATCGCAAAGGCGCTTTCCAGGCGCCAGAACCTGAATATCATGACCAATAACTTTCATGTTGCCAATATCTTCGGATGCAATACCTCGGTCCAGCTGCTGTTCCTTGGCGGGCGGATGCAGAATTCCGGCATGTATACGGTGCCCGAGGACCTGAACAAGGAACTGGAACACATCTATCTGAGCAAATTCTTCTTTTCCGTGGATGCGGCCAGCATAGAAGGAGGATACACCCTGACGGACATGAATGTCTTAGACATCATCAAGGCCATATCAAGCCGCTGCAATGAAACCATCATGTGCATTGACAGCAAGAAGTTTGACCAGCGTTCCTTTATCCGTCTGGGGGATTTGACCTATACGTCCACCGTGGTGACCAACAACCACATTCCGCCGGAATATCACCAGTATTACATTGAACATGGAATACGGACATTTACCTCCTATGATTTAAAGCCGTTAAACTTATAAACTTCATGAGGACTGTTTATGGATAAATTCGTAGTTCGTATGACAAATGTTTGTGCAGGCCCGTTTCCGGAAAGCCATATGGACTTTGAGGCTGCGTCCGGGGAGATTACTGCCATTATCGGAAGCAACGGCGAGGGCAAGACCACCCTGGCCAAGGTCCTGGCGGGCATGATTCCCCGTATATCCGGGGACATATGGCTGGATGACAGGAAGCTGGACATCCACAGCATATCTTCCGCCCACAGGAACGGCATCTATCTCATGACCGAATCCCTCCAGCTCTTTCCCGGTAAAAGCATCATGGACAACCTCCTGCTGGGCATCGAGCAGCTTATTTTCCACAACCGGCTGTTTAACCCGCCCAGGGAAAAGAAGGAAGCCGTATGCCGCCAGGTCCTTAAGGAACTTGGGCTGGACCTGGATCTGGGACAGTCCGTGGACCATCTGTCCCAGGGTGAGAAATGCCTGCTTCAGATTGGACGGATCCTGTTATGCAGGCCCAGTATCCTCATTATGGATGAGTTCTCCGCCTCCCTCACTGTCTTAGAGACAAAGCGGATCATGAGCCTTTTGACCGGGCTGAAGCAGAAGAACATCTGCATCATCCTTATTTCCCATGAGTATTCCACGGTAATCCGTTATTGCGACCGCATTTCCCTGGTGGAACAGGGAAGGATTGCCGAGTCCTACTCCCGGGCTGAACTGGGGGATGAGGCCTTTGTCAGACGGGTCCTGACCTTTAAGAAGAACTTTTCATATCCGAAGCTGCCAAGGACGCCGGGACAGCCGCTCCTGACAGCCAGCCACATATCCAGCGGCATCATCAAGGATGTCTCATTCACCCTCCAGGAAGGGGAAATCCTTGGCATTGCCGGGGTAGTCGGCTCCGGCCGCACCACCCTCATCAATGCCATCATGAAGGAACGTCCCATTACCTCCGGCCGCCTGGTATATGCCCCTGCCCTGGACCGGGCCGGTGCGGTCAGCATCCTGCCCGGAGACTGCGGGGACCGCTCGCTGTTCTCCGGCAAGGACCTTACCTTTAACATCACCTCCTCCAACGTGCAGAAGGCCGCCCGGTTTTACATGGTTTCCGGCCATACCCTGGATCTGTATGCCCGGGATTACATGGACAGGCTGAGCATACGCAAGCCCTCCTGCCGTGTTCCCGTGGACCAGTTAAGCCAGGGTGAGATGCAGAAGGTGCTGATTGCCCGCTCCCTGTATCAGGACGCCAAGCTCTACATATTTGACGAGCCGTCCAGCAACCTGGACCTGACGTCCAAAAGCGAGCTTTACAATATATACAACGCGCTGCTGGCCCGGGGCGCCTCCATCATTCTGATTTCCTCGGATTTCTCAGAGCTGATCGGCATGTGCGACCGCATCCTGCTTTTAAAGGCAGGGGAACAGGTAGGGCTGTATCCGGCAGATGAAATCACTAATGATTTTTTATATTCTGTTCTGTAAGATAGGGGGATTTACATATGAAAAAGCTGATTGCTTATGACCTGGGGACCGGAGGCATCAAGGCCTCCCTGTTTTCAGAGGACGGGGACTCCCTGGCCGACGTGTTCATCCAGTACAAAACGTATTTTCCGCAGGAACATTTTGTGGAGCAGCGTCCCATGGACTGGTGGGACCATGTCTGCGCCGCCACAAAAAAGCTGCTTGTGACGTCCGGCTCACCTGCGTCGGACATTGCCTGTGTCGCCCTTTCCGGCCACAGCCTGGTGGCCGTGCCCCTGGACAGCCGCGGCAGCCTTCTGGCTGACCAGGTGCCCATCTGGTGTGACATGCGGGCAAAGGAAGAGGCAGAGGAACTGTTTTCAAGGCTGGATTATGACAGCTGGTACATGACCACAGGCAACGGGGACCCGGCTGAATGTTACACCGTCGCCAAGCTGATGTGGATGAAGAAGCACCAGCCCGTCCTGTACCGTCAGATTCACAAAATCCTGGGGTCCAAGGACTTCATCAATTACATGCTCACCGGCACCATGTGTACGGACCCCTCCTACGCATCGGGATTCGGGGTGTTTAACCTTTTAAAATGGGATTATGAGCAGGAATACATGGAAGCAGCAGGAATCCGGCCGGAGCTGTTCCCTGAAATCCGCCCCAGCGATGCCATCATCGGAACCGTCACCCCGGAGGCGGCCCGGATGACCGGACTGGCAGAAGGCACCCCGGTTGCCTGCGGCGCGGTTGACAACACCTGCATGGCCCTGGGCGCACGCGGATTAAAGGAAGGGGTTGCCTATACTTCCCTGGGTTCCTCCAGCTGGATTGCCGTGACCTCCTCCAGGCCCATTGTGGACAGGGATACAAAGCCCTTTGTATTTGCCCATGCCAGGAAGGGGTACTATACATGTGCCGTCTCCATCTTCTCCGCAGGCAATTCCTTCCGTTGGATCCGGGATAACCTGTGCAGGGATTTAGGGGATGACACCGACACTTATGAGGCCATGAACCGCATGGCTGAAAGCGTTCCCCCGGGCAGCAACGGGGTCATGTTCAACCCCACCCTGGCCGGCGGCAGCGCCCAGGAGCCATCTCCCGACCTGAAAGGCGGGTTCATGGGATTATCCCTCAGCACCACCAGGGAGGACCTGGTGCGGGCGTCCATGGAAGGCATCGCCATGTCCCTGCGCTGCACCCTGGACATCCTTATGACCCAGACCGATATCACCGGGGAAATGCTCATCTGCGGCGGCGGCAGCAAAAGCGCCGTATGGCGCCAGATATTTGCGGACATCTATCATCTTCCTGTCCTGAAAACCAACATTGACCAGAACGCCGCATCCTTAGGCGCCGCGGCCCTGGCAGCCAACGGATGCGGCCTGTGGGATGGTTATGACCGCATCCCGCACATCCACCGGACCGAGGACCTCTCCCTGCCTGATCCGGACGCCAGCGCCTTATACGAAAAGATTCTGGCGGTCTATCGCAGATGGACAGGATACCTGGCCGAATTAAGCGGGATGATGCCAAAAGCATGACCCATCCCTGTCCTCAATCCTCCGTCCTCCCATCCCCCTGTCCCTCCTGATACAGGTACAGCCACGGAGTATTCACCGGCAGGGCTGCAAATTCATCCCTGCAGTACTCCTGCACGGTCCCGCCC
>SKEY01000340.1_pt1 | contig 79499 bp, 65 predicted proteins | sample 4843871 | NCBI WGS metagenome assembly SKEY01 (sample SAMN11008797, study PRJNA524170) | human gut metagenome | biome: Human fecal sample; material: Feces; isolation source: fecal sample from pouch patient p36 | host: Homo sapiens | place: Israel: Tel-Aviv | collected 2016-12-04
GGGCACCGCGCCAACTACAGAAGAAATCTTGATGATTTTTCTTCCGTAGGCGCTCTGCGTTCGGGCTTTGATGCCCTCACTCGGCCCTGTTTTTACCGTCTTTTTGAGTTAGCAGACCATGCGCCCGGAACCAGGCCCCGCAGCCCCGCCCGCCTCCCGCCCCTGGCTCTGGAAACACCAAAAAGCAGAGGCTGCGTACCCCCGCAAACCTCTGCCTCCAAACCTCAAATCAACCTCTAAGTTCAATCCCAAGGCCACTGAGTCCATTCAATATCTTATTCATTACCGCACTGACTTCCTTGTCTTCCAGTGTATGGTCCTTTGCCCGGAAGGTGATGGAGTATGCCACGGATTTATGTCCTGCCAGGACCTGGGCTCCCTCGTAGATGTCGAAGAGCTTATAGCTTTCTAAGAACCTGCCGCCGCGCTGTTCGATGATGTCTTCAATCTGTCCCACCAGGATGTCCTTGGGCACAACCATGCTGATGTCACGGGTTACAGCAGGGAACTTGGCAATTCCGGTGTATTTCCTGTCAAATGTAGTGAAGTCCATGATGGAGGGCATGTCAATAACGGCAACATAAGCCCTGTCGCCAATTTTATAATTGTCTGCCACATCCGGGTGAACTTCGCCGAGGAAGCCTACAACAGTCCCGTCATAGACAATGTCTGCCTTTCTTCCGGGATGAAGATATGGATGCTCCCCATTGGGATTGTAGTGGGGCTTCTTGTGCATGCCGGCTTTATCAAAGAATTCCTCCACAACGCCCTTCATGGTGAAGAAATCCCCATCGCCGTACATACCCAGTGTGAACTGCATGCGCTCATCCGGAAGCTCTGTCAGCGGAAGGGCTATGGGACGGTATACGTTGGCCAGTTCATACAGGCGCACATCCTTGTTGCGTCGGTTGTAGTTGGTTGCAAGGGATGTGAGCATCCCGTTCAGGGAGGTGGTCCGCATCACGCTGAAGTCCTCGCCCAGGGGATTGGAAATGTTCACGGTCGCACGCAGGGGACTGTCTGCCGGAATCAGCATCTTATCAAATACCTTGGGGCTTTCAAAGGAATAGGTCATGCCCTGTGAGAAACCGCAGAATTCAGCAATCTCCCTTGCCAGTTCCTCAATGCGCAGCTTGTAAGACAGCTTTCCGGTGGTTGCCTCGCCGGATGGAAGGGTGGTTGGGATCTTGTCATATCCATAGAACCTTGCAACCTCCTCTGCCACGTCGGCCATTCGTTCCAGGTCCTGCCGCCAGGTAGGTGCAATAACCTCTTTTGTATCAGCGTCATAGCCCAGTTCTATCATCTTGAAGTATTCCAGCATGTCTGCTTCCGGGATATCCGTGCCAAGAAGCCTGTTAATCCTGGCTGAATCAAATGGTATCCTCTTCTCTTCCTTTTTCACGGGATAGATATCGATGATGCCTCCGATTACCTCGCCCGCCCCCAGTTCTTCAATCAGCTGGCATGCGCGGTTTACTGCTTCCTCTGCCGTGTTGGGGTCCAGGCCTTTTTCATACTTGCCTGAGGCATCAGTGCGCAGTCCCACCTTTTTGGCGGATAAACGGATGTTGGTTCCGTTGAAACATGCGGATTCGAATACCATGGTCGTTACGTCGTCTGTAATCTTGGAGTTCTCACCGCCCATGATTCCCGCGATGCCCACTTCCTTTTCCCCGTCATTAATCATGAGGATGGTGGAGTCCAGCTTCCGCTCCTGGCCGTCCAGGGTCTGGAACACATCCCCGTCCTTTGCACATTTTACAATGATTTCATGGCCGGCCAGCTGGTCATAGTTAAATGCATGCATGGGCTGTCCGTACTCTTCCATCACGTAGTTGGTTATGTCCACGATATTGTTGATGGGACGGATTCCGCTGGCAGCCAGACGGCGCTGCATCCACTGGGGGGATGGGGCAAGCTTGATGTTCTTGACCATCCTTGCGCAGTAACGGGGGCACAGCTGGCTGTTTTCAACGCGTACCTTCAGGTAATCATTAATATCCTCATCATTGCCGGTCTTTGCGACGGACGGCGCCGTGAAGGATTTTTTAAAGGTGGCTGCCGCTTCCCTGGCAATGCCGATTACACTGTAGCAGTCCACGCGGTTGGATGTGATTTCATATTCAAATACCACATCCCGCAGTCCCATGACAGCCACCGCGTCTTCTCCCGGTACACTGTCCTTTGGAAGGATGTAGATGCCGCTCTCCGGCGCGTCCGGATACATATCCCGGTCAGCTCCCAGTTCCTCGATGGAACACATCATGCCGCAGGACTCCACGCCCCTTAATTTGCCTTTCTTAATCTTAATGCCGTCCTCAGGAAGGGCGCCGCCGTCATGGCCTCCTGCCACGCGTCCGCCGTCCAGGACCACGGGAACCTTTTCGCCCACCGAAGCTTCCGTTATATTGGGCGCTCCTGTCACAATCTGGACAGGCGCGTCAGCCCCCACATTGACCTGGCACACCACCAGTTTGTCCGCATCCGGGTGGCGCTCAACAGAGAGCACCTCGCCCACTACGATATTTTCCAGGTTCTTATCCAGACAGGAATAGCCTTCCACCTTTGTACCTGTGAGTGTCATGGCATCCGTGTATTCCTGGGCAGTGACATCAAGGTCCGGCACATATGCTTTAATCCATGATAATGCTGTATTCATATTGGTTCTCCTTCTATATTCACTAATCAATCATGTATGCATCAGAACTGTTTCAGGAAACGGATATCGTTCTCATACAACAGGCGCATGTCATCAATCTCATACTTAAGCAGTGCAATACGCTCAAGGCCAACGCCAAACGCAAATCCGGAGTACTCATCCGGGTCAATGTTGCACATCTCCAGCACATGAGGATGGACCATGCCGCAGCCCAGGATTTCAATCCAGCCGGAGCCTTTGCAGAACCGGCAGCCCTTGCCGCCGCATTTGAAGCAGGTCACGTCCACCTCTGCGCTGGGTTCTGTGAATGGGAAATGATGGGGACGGAACTTAACCTTTGTCTCTGGTCCGAACAGTTCTTTTGCAAATTCTGCCAGTGTGCCCTTTAAGTCGGCAAATGTAATGTTCTTGTCAATTACAAGCCCCTCAATCTGATGGAAGGAAGGTGAATGGGTGGCATCTACCTCATCGGAACGGAATACACGTCCCGGTGCAATCATACGGATGGGAAGCTTTCCCTTTTCCATGGTACGCACCTGCACGGGGGATGTCTGGCTTCTTAAAAGGATGGTGTCGTTGATGTAGAAGGTATCCTGCTCATCCCTGGCCGGATGGCCCTTCGGGATATTCAGCTTCTCGAAGTTATAGCGGTCGTATTCCACCTCGGGTCCTTCCACCACCTCATAGCCCATGCCCACGAAGATGCGCTCCACCTCTTCCAGGGCGATTGTATTAGGGTGGCTGTGGCCCACATTATTCTTCCTGGCCGGAAGGGTGACATCAATCACTTCCTTCTTAAGCTGCTCTTCCCTGGCCTTTCTTGCCAGTACATTCTTTGTCTCCTCCAGCCTGGCTTCGATAATGGCCCTGGCGTCATTGACCATCTGCCCCACCTTGGGGCGCTCCTCAGGGGAAACATCCTTCATGCTCTTTAAAAGGCTTGTGAGTTCTCCTTTTTTGCCCAGATAGGACACACGGATATCATTCAGCTTTTCCAGCGCATCGGAAGCTTCGATTTTCTTTAAGGCTTCTTCTTTGATTTTCTCTAACTGCTCTTTCATGGCTTCTCCTTTTCTGATTCTTTGTCGGGCGGAACATGCCGGCTTTTTGCCGGTACATTATAAAAGTGTATACAATCGCCCGCATGCTGTACCGCATCTTATTGCAAACATCAAAAAAAGCCCCGCCCCTTCCATACGAAGGGACGAGACTCTAAAGCTCGCGGTACCACCCTGATTCCTGCAAAGGCCATAAGACCTGTCAATGCAGACACTCAATGCACGTAACGTGTGCTTAACGTCATGGACTACAGGAATTGTTACATCCTTTCATTCATGCAGCTCCGGTGGGAATTTCAACATGCCATCTGAACCTGGGCAGACTTTCAGCCGGTGGCCTCCCCTCTCTGATGGAAAATGACTGTCTACTGTACACTTTCAATGCTTTTAGCAGATTTTAATCTTAAGGTACATTCTAGCTGGATAATTTGAAAATGTCAAGAGGGATTCAAATTATTTGTGGAGTTCTCCCACGTTCTAATTCCAATATAACCTTTTTGTATTTTCATAAATATCTTTATATTTTTTAAACTGCTCTTCATAGACCCGGCGGTTTGAACTGTCAGGCCATATGATATTTCCCTGTCCTGATAAGACTCTTCCAAACTCTCTTGTGATTCCGTTTTCATGTATGCTCAGTCCGGCTATAATCATATCCCCCAATGTCTCCGTCTCATTATTCTTAAGCTGTATGATGGGATGTTGTAATACATCCGCTATTATCCGGCACCAGACTACACTGTTGGCAATTCCGCCACCCAGAGGAATAGGATTTTTAATACGTGAATCCACCCCCAAGGTTTCCATGCAGTCTTTTAGTGAAAATGCAACCCCCTCCATAACTGCCCGGACAAAACATCCGTAATCACTCTCAAGCCCAATGCCGAAAAACAGGCCGCGGGTCCGGGAATCCCATATGGGAGCCTTCTCTCCTGATAGATAGGGAAGATATATGATTCCTCCTGCTCCCGGCTTGGTATCCTCTGCCAGTTCATTGAAATAATCATAGATATTCTTTCCCTGTAACTTCGCCTTTTCCTCCACAACCCCGCCAAATACATCCCTGAACCATCTCAGAGAAATACCAGCATTATCCGTTGACAGAATAACCGTATATAGTCCATCAAACGGACTGGCACAGTTCAGCGCGCGTTTATCACGGATAGGCTTGTCGCTGATATAGCACAGTCTCCCGCAGCTCCCCAAAGTAATAGCCACATCCCCGGCGGTTATTGCTCCTGAACCAGTTGTGGCTACCACCGTATCAAGGCACCCCGCAGTTACAGGCGTCCCTTCCTTAAGCCCGGTAATGACCGCTGCTCCTTTTGTAATACACCCCACAATGTCTGTTGATGCGTAAATGTCAGGGAGAAGCCTTTCGGGTATCTGGGATTTTTTAACAATTACATCTGACCATTGTCCGGTATTTATGTCCGCAAGCAGAGTAAGGCTTGCTCTGGGACGGTTGATGGAAAATACACCCGTAAGTTTATGTATTATGTATCCACTGGGTACCAGGAACTTATGCGCTTTATGCATCAGTTCTGGATGATTGTCTATCATCCATCTGAGATTCGAAAGTGCAAATGTGCCCCCGGCAAGACGGTTGGCTGTTATGGAAAAAATCAATTCCTCCCCTACATTTTCTTTCAGCCACCCTACCTGTCTTTCAGCGCGTAAATCGTGATGTCCGATTGCATTATAAAGCGGTTCCCCTTCTTCATCCACTATCGTCACTGCGTTGGTACAGCTTACACTCACTGCTACAATCCGTCCTGCATCTATCTTCTGTTCATCGAAGCATTGCCTGAGATTTTTGATAACGGCATTCCACCAACACATGGGGTCCTGCTCTGTCCATCCTTCATGCGGATGTATCATGGGGTATTCCTGGTATGCATGTCCCACCATACATCCTCCTGTATCATATACAGTACATTTAGCCCCCGTAGTCCCTATGTCTATCCCCAATAAATATCTGTCATGATCTTCGTTCATTGGAAATCCATCCCCTTTATTTCTCTTCTTTGTCCCCTGCCATATCGGGATATCTGTTCATTAGTAAGAGCCTTGCCTCGATTTCCTAAAATAAAATTTATCTCAGCATTTTCTTCTATCTCCTCAACAATATTAAGGGCCTCTTCTAAGTCATTGCCCACACAGAGAACACCATGATTTTCCAGCAGAACAGAATTGCGCCAGGAGATAATCCTACTTACTGCCTCTGCCAATTCCGGCGTTCCTGACGGAATATAAGGGACAACAGGCAATTCTCCCACACGCGTGGCATAACCCGCCGTATAAACAGGCATCGCACACAGGAAATTCAATTCTTTAAGGCAGGAAAGAGCAACCGCATGGGGACTATGTACGTGAATCACAGCCCCCACTCCCTGATAGCGGTAGCATGCAAGATGCATCTGCCACTCTTTTGACGGCTTGGCATCAACACACGCCCGGTAACTCCCATCTTCCCTCATCCTCACAACATCTTTCGTAGCGACCATCTGAAGGCTCTTTCCTGAGGGCGTTATAAACACCTCATCCCCAATACGGATACTTACATTCCCTCCCGAACTACTGACCAGCCCCCTTTTATGGATTAAATGACAATATTCCACCATTTCAAAAACACATTTTTCCACATCCATTTATTTCCACCCTCCATAGCACAACAGACAGGGGAATACCTTGAATCTATTTCCCTGTCTGAAAGCTGTAACATACTTTTTCTCACAAAACCAATCGCGGAAGAAACAATACAAGGTCAGGTATGTAGGTTACCATTAACAGTACAATCACTAATGGTATATAAAACGGCATGACCTCTTTAATCATCTTGTCCAGCGTGATATTGGCAACTCTCGCCGTTGTGAATAAGCACATGCCAATTGGCGGAGTAAGGAGTCCAATCATGAGATTGAGTACCATTATTACCCCCAAGTGAACGGAATCGATACCCACAGCCTGACACATAGGGACCAAAATCGGTGTTAATATCATAATTGCAGCATTACATTCCATAAAGCAGCCTATAATCAACAAAAAGAGGTTAATCAGGAATAATATCACCACCGGATTTTGACTAAAAGTAAATACTTTATTCATAAGATAAGTGGGTATCTGACTCTTAATCAGCAAGTAACCATAGAGCGAGGATGCCCCAACAATCACTAAAATCATGGAACTCTCTTTCACTGTGTCCGCACATATCTTCATAAATCCGCGTAAGTCGAGGCTTCTATAGAAAATCGATGTCAGCACAAGGGCGTAGATAGCAGCCACCACAGCGGCTTCCGTCGGAGTGAAAATCCCAGATAGCATACCTCCAATCAGTATGACCGGCGTTAGAAGCGGCCAGAATGCTTCTTTAAAAGAAGCCCAGGTGCGTCCTATATCCACCTTATTATTTCTTGGATAATTTCTCCTGTGTGCAATAAACATAACCAGGATTGTCATTGATATCCCCATCAATATGCCCGGTATGATTCCTGCAACCAACAACGACGCGATTGACGTGCCTCCCATAACGCCAAACATAATCAGAGGAACGCTGGGTGGTATCACAGGACCCACCGTGGATGACGCCGCTGTAACAGCTGCTGAAAATGGTGTGTCAAATCCAGCATCCTCCATAGCTTTGATTTCTATGGTTCCAAGCCCTGCCGCATCAGCAACTGCCGAACCGCTCATCCCTGCAAAGATAATACTGGCAAATATGTTCGCTATTCCCAATCCGCCCGGAATCCAGCCCACCAGTTCATTCGCAAACTTGAAAATCTTCGTGGTAATCCCACCCGTATTCATAAGTTTTCCGGCCAGCAGGAAAAATGGAATTGCCAACAATGTGAAATTATTGGTTCCCTGTACAAACCGCTGGGTAATTATCTCATAAGGAATGGAGGATAGCCCTTTATCCATAATAATGATTATGACCGATGTGATTCCAATTGCATAAGGTACGGAAAATCCTAAAATGAACAGCAGGATTAACACCCCCAGAAATACCATAACCTCCATTATCAGTCGCCTAATCCTTTCTCTGGTTTGTAATGAACAAAATCCTTAATCTGTTTTATCAGTATGAACATAACCATGGGTGCCGCCAGAACGACCGGTACATAAAAAACCGAACTGCTGATGAAGGGAACTGATGCCAGCGTATACAAAGACATTTTTTTAATTAATATGATACCGCCGATGAAAAGCATCCCAAATAAAGCAATAGCAAGCATATTGGATAGTATCAAAATCCCCCGGCATATTTTTATAGGTAGTTTATCAATAAAATACGTTGTCCTGATATTGATATTATCCCTTTCAACCATAACAATCCCAAGGAATATGACTCCCATGTACAGCAACCTGGCGATTTCCTCCGTCCACGGCACCGATATCTTCAAAACATATCTGAAAATAACCTGTAAAAACACAATAACAACCATTATAAAAAAGCAGGCCAACGAGACTAATTCGTATAGTTTTACGATGATGCTTTCTATTTTTTTCATCCCATTTCTCCTATCAATGCCAGAATATCCAGTCACTATTCCATATATTTCTGTACTTCCTCCCATACTTCCGGCTGCCAGGTCTGAGCAACTTTTTCAATAGCAGGCATAACTGCATCTATGTACGCCTGTTTATCCACATCAATAATTGTCATACCATTCTCCTGTAGTTTTTCCGCCATCTCTGACTCATAGTTAGCCGCTTTCTCATCACCCCACTTGCACGCCGCATCCCCTTCTTCAATAATGATATTTCTCATATCCTCTGGTAATTCCAAAAGCCAACTCTCAGCGATTCCAAAATGGAACAGCCCATACAGATGCTCTGTTTTCATGGCATATTTCTGCACTTCATAATATTTTCCTGTATATACAAGTTCCAATGTACTTTCAAAGCTGTCACAAACACCAGTTTGAAGCGCACTGTACACCTCGCTAAAGGCAATCGGAGTAGGTAGTGCCCCCACAGTGCTCCAGATTGATACCCATGAATCAATCTCTGGCAAACGAAGCTTTACTCCTTTTACATCAGCGGGCGTAGGCATCTCTTTATTCCCCAGCAGGTAACGCGCGCCGCGCCTTCCGATTCCTACCACCCGGATGTTCCCTTTATCAATACATGCCTGCTTGATTTTATCGCCAATCGGACCATTCCAGGTCGAAAATACATCGTCCACATTTTTATAGATAAACGGAATTACCGTTGGATCCAAATCAGGAGCAAGCTGAGAAGTCATCACGTCACCAAAAATACTGCCCTGGATTTCTCCTACCATCATCTGTTCCAAATTCTCTTTTTCAGCCCCCAACTGAGCTCCAGGGAAAATATTGACTACTACTTTTCCGTTTGTCCTCTCCTCTACCTTTTCTTTAAAACGCTCAATCGCCTGGTCCTCTATCGTCCCTGGTGCCGTATGCAGGGCAATTATCATCTCATATTCCGGTTTACTTTCTTCTGCTTTTGCAGGTGCCTGGGCTGCTGTTTCCAGCGGTGCCTGGGCCGCGGTCCCGGTCTCTGCTTTAACCTCCGGCGAGTTCGTTGTCTCTACTGTTTTCTGTCCACATGCTGATAATGACAGTGACATTAATCCCATAAGTATTACCCATTTAATCTGTTTCATGTTACCCTCCTCAATATTTGTTTGTTGTCAGCCACCTTTTCCCCAAATTAACTTGTCCAGCGCACCTCCCTCTTGCAGGTTTATACATTACTTACAGGTTTCCAATCAGATTCTGCCAGATTTCTATCCTCAATCTCCTTAAGGTATGAAAGATTTCCCTCCAGTTCCTCCATAAATCCGGTATCTAACCATGTGTTAACGATATCTTCTATTTCAAACTGGCCTACAATTTTACCGCCAATACAAAGTACATTCGCATCTAAATGCTCTCTGGCATATCGGGCGCTGGATTTATCCGTACAGAGTGCTGCCCTGATACCTTTAAATTTATTCACGGCAATGGACATACCAATCCCTGTCCCACAAATCAGGATTCCTCCTGTGTGGGAGGACTGCTTTACTTTACCCGCAATGCGGGCTGCATAATACGGATACCGCACTATCTCCGTGGAACCGGTACCCATATCAACCACCGGTATATGCCTCTCAGCCAACAGACGGCTTATGAATTCCTTTGTCCCAAACCCTGCATGGTCATTGGCTATATATACTTTCTCCAAAGGCCATCTGCCGCTTAGCCGGAACCAGTCTTCTGTTTCCTTATGTACATCCTTTTCCTGATTAAACTGCATCTCCTCCCCTGCCCGTATCAGATTCACTGATATGGCATGGCGCCCGCCTTCAAACTCATTTGTTATCCAGGTTTTAACTATCTCCAAGCTGTTCTTCAGTCCTATCGAACCATATCCGATACATAAAACATTGGAAGCATTATGGCACCTGGTATATCTGGCTGTCGTCACACTGGTACATCTGGATGCACGTACCCCTTTAAACTTATTGGCAGTGATTGATGCGTCAAGTCCGCAGTCATCTATGATGATTCCCCCGTCCGCCTTATCTTCAGCAATCATACCAGCAACTGCCGCTGCAACCGCAATTCCACTATCCCTCCCAATATCGGGATATGCGTTATAATCCAGCGTAATACAGCTTATATTCTGCTGCTGCAACTGGCGTATGACTAATGCCTCATATTCCCTACCTGCATCCACTGCCCCAACTACAATTCTGTGAAACATGCAGATTCCCCCTCTCTGCAGTAAAATCCTGCTTTTTTCTTCTATCCTCATATTACCATCATTCATTTTGTAAGTCAATATTTTTACTTTAAGATTTTTAGGTAAATTTTTTTGCAAAAAAAATTAGGTTAGGTTTTTTAAAAACCTTTCCGCATTTTCTATCATTTGCTGAAACCTTTTTTTCGATGGCTCATCCACTGTATAATCACCGCAGGCACGGATAAGGTGATTCGATACAACCTGACAAAATGTCTTTGCCTCCCCACTCCGTATAGCTTCCACGATAGCGGAATGTTCCTGGCAGTTCGTATGTATGATATCCAGGCTTAACGGAAGACGGTTGTTATTCATGTAAGTAAAATAACTTTGACGGTTTGTATCCAGCTGGCAGTACAGCTCATATACCTTCTGGTTACTGCACTCCTTCATATAACGCTGATGAAAGCCAGTCTCACAGTTTACCCATGTTTCATAGGATATATCTTCATTATTCTTCACAAGATCTTCCATGGTGTTTTTGTACTCTTCCAAATCAGCTAAAAGCCTGCCGTCCTTTTTGGCATGTTCCAATATCTCGGCTGAATGATATAACTCAAACATTAAACGGGTCTCGAAGTTGTCAATAAACTCAATGGTAGAGTATTCCCGTACTACCATGCTTCTTCTTGGAAGAGCTACCACATATCCTTCAGAAACCAGCCTATTCAGCGCATCCTTTATAGGGGTATGGCTCACACCCAATTCTTCAGACAGTTCTCTTACCACAAGGCGTTTCCCCGGTAGATATTTGCCATTATAAATATTAGAACGTATCTTGTCTGCTACCATATCTACTAAAGATATGTTCACAAATTCCTCAAGATTCACCTTTTTATCACGCTCTGATATTCTTTCCATTCTTATGTACCTCTGCCTTTCACATTCTCACTTACTTTGTAATTTATCTTATCATATTACTTCCTATCTTGCAAGAATTCGAGTTAAACTCCCCCCATAGAACAAAAACACAGATTTCTTCCCATTTATTTTTATTTGACAAAAAGGTGCATACGGTATAAATTATCCTTGAAACCTTATCCATGATTCATTTCTACAGAAAGGTACAATAAATGACAGTATCCCACACAATACCCTGTTTTAACCTAAAACAGATAGCGGAGTCCGGCCAATGCTTCCGCATGAATCCCCTTCCTCCAGAAATCCTCCCCAAAGGAGCGGACTACGGTTACCGCATTATCAGCCATGGACGTATCCTGTATGTCTGGCAGAAAAAAATGGAGGTTTTCTTTGACTGTGACGAAATGGATACTGCATTCTGGCTCCACTATTTTGACATTGATACGGATTATCAGGCTATAATCAATTCCATTTCCCCAAAAGATTCCTACCTTACGGCAGCCTCACAGGCAGGCAGTGGAATACGTATACTGTGCCAGGATCCCTGGGAAATGATCATAACCTTTGTCATATCCCAACAAAAGACCATCCCAAAAATCAAAGAACTGGTAGAGGCCCTCTGCTCTGCATATGGACAGCCTCTTCCCCACGACGGGGCACTTTCGGCATTTCCTTCCCCTCAGGAACTCTCCAGAGCTTCTTTAGAAGATCTGCAGTCCCTTAAATTGGGATACCGCGCCAAATACATACATAAACTATGCCAGGATGCCGTGTCAGGAACACTCGACTTAGACAAACTCTCCAACATGAATTACGAAGAATCAATGGAGTATCTGACAGGCTTCTACGGAATCGGCAAAAAGGTCGCCAACTGTGTCTGTCTGTTTGGACTACACCACATCAGTGCATTCCCCGTAGACACCTGGATTGAGAAAATACTCATAGCCCAATACTATGATAAACAAAAATACCGCCACATCCCCAAAGCCTCCCTATATGACAAAATCATAAAGGACTCATTTGGTCAGTACGGCGGATGTGCCGGTATCATGCAACAATATATTTTCTACTATGAACGCCTTCAAAACAGCAAGGTTTCATAAAGAAAACCAGTCCGTGGGATTGTAAATTCACATCATCCCCAGCTCAAATATCTTCCACTTCCCTCTAAAGCCCGATTCTTTTCCCACCGCAAAGTCCCTGGTATACGTACCGTCCCCCCACTGGGGCGCCTGTTCCAGGGCTTTGTCGGACCAGCGCTGGGAGAAGTCCACCCGCACCACCTTATATTCCTTAAAGCCATACCGGCTGGCCTGTTCATCGTAATATGGCTTTTGGTCCGCATACTCCACGGTTGCAAGGGTCTGAAAGCCATGGATGATATATTCTTTTATATAACGGCCTTCCCTGAAGTTTAAGTCATCCTGCCCAAAGTTAAGGCTCTCAAGCTGGTCCTGGGGAAACAGCCTGACGCACCTGTCAAACTGGGCAAGGCCCATGTATTTGAAGTACCATGCAGCCGCCAGCTGCGCATCGTCCGACGGCATTTTTTCAAACTTGACGTGTCTTGGAAGGGAGTCCTCAACCGTGTATTCCTTCACCAGATGCTCCCCGCCTCTTGACCGGTTGACAGCAGCCACCATGAACATGATGGCCAGGCATGCCAGGGTGATGCCGCATATCTTTAATGCCTGGGGTGAGAATTTCTCTTTGCTCATTGATTTTATCCTTTCACTTGCCTTTTTATCCGGTCTGTCTTGGTATCACCTGATAATCGGCCAGACAGGTACGGATACCCTCCTGGGTGTCCCCGATGCAGATTCCCTGCCTGCGGATCCGCTCCGTATCAATCATAAGGTTTCTTGGGCAGGAGGCAAACCGCTCCGTATCCCGCTCTATCAGGCCGGACACATCGCTGCTTCCCGTCACCGCCTTAAGGAACAGGGCCGCCGTGTCAAATGTGCTGCGGCTGTTCTGGCTGCCAAAATTATAGACCCCGCCAGGGAGTCTCATGGCTGCTTCCATATTCCTTATCACTTCCCACACATATGTGATGCCCCTGTAATCGTGTACAGGCAGCTTCAGGATCCGGTCCTCCCTCCTGGCATCCAGGAGATTGCCAAGCAGGCCGCAGCCGCCCGGACGGTCACTGGACGGATAGTCATACATCCAGGTCAGGCGCAGCGCCACCGCGTCGTGGAGACAGGTCAACATGGCCTCCTCCGCACGCTTTTTATCCCTTCCGTAGACAGAGCAGGGACGGTGAGGCCCCTCCTCCCGGTTTGGTTCCATGGAATCAGACGCATTGTAAATCTGGTCCGAACTCATGAATACCATCCTGCTTCCGGACTGCCTGCACGCTTTGGCCATATTGGAGGTTCCCCGCACATTAATCTGTTCGGAACGCTCAGGCTCCTTCTCACATGCGGCTGTGTTGGACACGCCCGCACAGTGCAGCACGTAATCCGGCCGGATTGCCTTTATGAATGCCGACACCGCCAGGGAATCGCTTACTTCCAGTTCCCTGTGGCTCACGCCAAGGGTTTCATATCCATCTATCTTCCTGAAATATTCTGAAAGCCGGGAACCTAAGAATCCATTGGCCCCGGTTATTAAAATACGCTTTTTCATTGTACTGCTCATACCTTTCTTCAGATATGATAACATTATAGCCCAGGTAATGTCTATATTCTTTGCGATTTTCTTAATATTTACCCAGACACTTCTTTAAAACAGGCAGTCAGTCCTGTCTTTTTCCAGGGTGCCTCTGCCTGCATGAACACAGGCCCGGTTCAACTGGCCGGGCCTGACTGATATTCCAATGTTCTTTTGGTTCCTGTGCCTTACTTGAATATCCCCTTTTTCTTGGGCTTTTCCTCTTCCGGCGGGGTAATGCCGTTCATGGCGTCATCAAAACGCCTTAATGCTTCCTTCTGCGCCTGGTTCATGCGCTCCGGAACCTGGACAACCAGGGTCACATAGTGGTCGCCGCGCACATTACGGCTGCGCAGGGAAGGAACACCCTTGCCCTTTAAGCGGACCTTGGTGTCTGTCTGGGTGCCTGGCTTCACTTCGTACTCCACCTCGCCGTCCACGGTCTTGATGCGGATTGGACCGCCAAGGGCTGCCCGGGCAAAGGAAATGGGCACCGTGGAATAGATGCTGGTATCCTGGCGCTTAAAAATCGGGTGCTGTGACACCACTGCCTCCACCAGAAGGTCGCCGCGCTCGCCGCCGCCGGTCCCAGGCTCGCCGCCGCCTGCAAGACGCACGCACTGGCCGTTATCAATGCCGCCCGGTATGGATACCTTGAATTTCTTGCGCACGGTCTTATAGCCTGTGCCATAACAGTCCGGACACTTCTCCTTGATGATCTGGCCCGTGCCGTTACAGTCAGGACATGTCTGCACATTCTGGACCTGGCCAAAGAAGGACTGCTGGGTGTACATGATCTTACCTTTGCCGTTACACTTGCCGCAGGTCTGGGGTGAAGTGCCTGCCTTGGCTCCTGTACCGTGGCAGCTTGCACATGTCTCTTTAAAATTAATCTCAATCTCTTTTTCACATCCAAAAACAGCTTCCTCAAATGTTATCCTGATGGAAGTCTTTATATTGGCGCCGCGCATGGGACCGCTCCTCGCCCTGGAAGACCGGCCGCCGCCAAAGATATCGCCAAAAATATCACCGAAGATATCACCCATATCCCCGCCAAAATCGAAACCGCCAAAGCCGCCGAAGCCACCGGCCCCGCCGCCGCCCTGGTCAAATGCAGCATGGCCGAACTGGTCGTACTGCTGACGTTTCTGAGGGTCGCTTAACACACTGTACGCCTCTGAAGCTTCTTTGAACCTGGCCTCTGCCTCCTTATCGCCTGGATTGGCATCCGGATGGTATTTCTTGGCAAGTTTCCTGTATGCTTTTTTCAATGCATCATCGTCTGCATCCTTGGGAACGCCCAGAACTTCATAGTAATCTCTCTTACTCTCTGCCATGTTGTTTACCTCTTAACACTCTTTATCTGCATAAAGGGGTTAGAAGCCGGAATACCGGCCCCTAATCCCCATTTTCGTTCATCTTGCATTATACTTCCTTGAAATCAGCGTCTACCACATCATCGTTCGGTGCGGAGGAAGCGCCTGCTGCGCCGCCCATGTCAGGACCTGCGCCAGCTGCGCCGGCTGCCTGTGCCTGCTCATATACCTTTGCAAACAGCTTCTGTGCGCTGTTCATCAGTTTCTCCTTGCCTGACTTGATGTCCTCAACCTGGGCGTCAGTCATCTCTTCAACAGGAGCGCGGTTGATTGCTTCCTTCAGGGAGTTAAGGTCTGCCTCAACCTCGGCCTTATCGTTAGGTGAAATCTTATCGCCCACTTCTTCCAAAGCCTTCTCGGTCTGGAATACCATGGAATCAGCGTCATTTCTTGCATCAATGGCATCCTTGCGCTTCTTATCCTGCGCCTCGTACTCAGCTGCTTCCTTTACTGCCTTATCGATATCATCGTCAGACATGTTGGAACCGGAAGTGATGGTGATGTGCTGTTCTTTTCCTGTTCCAAGATCCTTTGCGGATACATTTACAATACCATTGGCATCAATGTCAAAGGTAACCTCAATCTGGGGAACACCTCTTCTTGCTGGCGGAATCCCATCCAGACGGAACTGTCCAAGGGTCTTGTTATCCCTTGCGAACTGACGCTCGCCCTGTACCACATGGATATCCACTGCGGTCTGGTTGTCAGCGGCAGTTGAGAAAATCTGGCTCTTCTTAGTCGGGATTGTGGTGTTGCGCTCAATCAGCCTGGTTGCCACGCCGCCCATGGTCTCGATGGACAGGGAAAGCGGGGTTACGTCCAGAAGAAGGATATCCCCTGCGCCAGCGTCTCCTGCCAGCTTGCCGCCCTGGATGGCTGCGCCGATAGCCACACATTCATCCGGGTTAAGGGATTTGCTTGGCTCCTTGCCGGTGAGCTGTTTCACCTTTTCCTGTGCCGCAATCATACGTGTGGAACCGCCCACCAGAAGTACCTTGCCCAGTTCGGAAGCAGTGATGCCTGCATCCTTCAGCGCGTTCTGTACCGGGATTGCGGTGCGCTCAATGAGGTCATGTGTCAGTTCATCGAATTTAGCCCTGGTCAGGTTCATATCCAGATGCTTCGGTCCTTCTGAGGTTGCTGTGATGAATGGCAGGTTGATGTTGGTGGTGGTAGCTGTGGACAGCTCCTTCTTTGCCTTCTCAGCCGCTTCTTTTAATCTCTGGAGGGCCATCTTGTCGTTAGAAAGGTCCACGCCCTCTGCTTTCTTGAACTCAGCAATCATCCAGTTGGTAATTGCATTATCAAAATCATCGCCGCCCAGACGTGTATCGCCGTTGGTGGACAGAACTTCAATTACACCGTCGCCGATTTCAATGATGGAAACATCAAATGTACCGCCGCCCAGGTCGTATACCATGATTTTCTGCTCTTTTTCATTGTCCAGTCCATAAGCCAGTGCAGCGGCTGTCGGCTCGTTGATGATACGCTTTACATCCAGGCCCGCAATCTTACCTGCGTCCTTGGTTGCCTGACGCTGTGCATCATTGAAATATGCAGGAACCGTGATGACAGCCTCGGTTACGGACTCGCCCAGGTAGCTCTCAGCATCGGCTTTCAGCTTCTGGAGGATCATGGCGGAGATTTCCTGCGGGGTGTACTTCTTGCTGTCAATATCTACCCTGTAGTCTGTTCCCATGTGACGCTTGATGGATGAGATGGTCTTGTCAGCATTGGTAACTGCCTGACGCTTTGCCGGCTCACCGATCAGCCTCTCTCCTGTCTTTGTAAAAGCCACAACAGATGGTGTGGTCCTTACGCCTTCTGCATTGGCGATAACGGTTGGCTTTCCGCCTTCCATAACAGCAACACAGCTATTTGTCGTACCTAAATCAATACCGATGATCTTGCTCATAGTTTTTTCCTCCTGATTATTTGGTTTATTCATGTATTATATGTTCCACCCAACAAAGTCCGTAAACCCGGTCAGGTGCCTAATGCCTTAGTTAGCAACTTTTACCATGCTGTGCCTTACAACGCTTTCCCTGTACATGTAGCCCTTCTGTAATTCCTCTGCCACAATGTTCTCGCCCAGGCTGTCATCATCCACATGCATCACCGCATTGTGGAAGTTGGGGTCAAACTCCTGGCCCACGGCTTCAATCGCCTTCACGCCTGCTTCCTCCAGCGTCTTCTGGAACTGCTTATATATCTTCTCCATACCCTCGGCAATGGGGCTGCCCTTTTCATCCTCGGGTACGGTAGCTAAACCTCTCTCAAAATTGTCAATCACGGGAAGCATACGTTCAATGATATCCCTGGCCCCCATCTCGTACATGGTGGACTTTTCCTTTTCGCTTCTCTTGCGGAAATTCTCAAATTCCGCCATCTGGCGTTTTACCCGGTCCGTAAGCTCCTCTATTTTCTCATCCCTTGGGTCCTTCTTCTTTTTGAAAAAGCTCTTTTTTTCTTCCTTGGCAGAAGCAGCCTCTTCAGTATCCTCTGAAGCCTCCTCCAAAGTTCCTTCTTCCTGCCGGACCGCATCCTCTGCGTCCTCAGGGGCCGCCTGCCCGTTCCCAGCCATCACTTCTTCCTGCCCTGCTTCTTTGGCTCCTGCTTCTTTTTTTAACTCTTCGTCCTTCATATCTTCACTCACAGCTTATCACCTTTCATCTTTTTTAAATGCCGTATCCAGCTGATTCATAAGGGTACGCAGGGTGCCTAACACCTTCTCGTAATCCATGCGCTTGGGGCCGATGATTCCGATGGTTCCCCTAAGGCCTCCGCCCAGGTCATAATTGGCAGTCACCACGCTGCAGTCCTTCATGGACTGTACCGGGCTTTCATCGCCAATGTAAACCTGTATGCCCGCATCGCCTTCCACGCCTGCATTGACTTCAGACACAAACTCCTGCAGCACTTCCTGATGTTCCAATGTACCGATTAGCTGGCTGGCCCTCTCACCTTCCGTCAGTTCGGGATACTTGAAAATGTTGGTTGCTCCGCTGGTATATATCTGCAGGTCTTCCCCGCCTGCCCGGATGGCTTCCGCCACCTCATTAAGCACCAGGTCCACTACCTGGCTGTGGATGCCCGCGTCAACCTTCAGCTTACTGATGATATCCAGATTAATCTCTTCAATGGTCAGTCCGTTCAGACTGCTGTTCAACAGGATGTTCAGGTTCAGCAGCTCATCATCGGTCAGCTCATCGGACACATCCACCATGGTATTCTTGATGATGTTTCCTTCCACCACCACTACCACCAGCATTTTATTCTTCTCCACCTTGGATAGCTGGATGAACTTAAGCTTGGTCTTGTGGTAACTTGGGCCGCTTATCATGGCTGCGTAGTTGGTGTTGGAGGCAAGTACCTGGGCCATCTTCTTGAGGACCAGTTCCAGTTTATCAACCTTCTGGACCATCATCTCCTTAAGCTCCGTTACCTCGCTGTCCTTCTCCAACATGATCTGGTCCACGTAAAACCGGTATCCCTTATCAGAAGGAATACGGCCCGCAGATGTATGGGGCTGTATGATATAACCCATCTCTTCCAGATCCGACATCTCGTTGCGGATGGTGGCAGAACTGAGTTTTAAATCCGAATACTTGGAAATGGTCCTGGAACCCACGGGTTCCCCTGTTTCCAGATACGTTTTGATAATCGCCTTTAATATGGTCATCTTCCTGTCATCCAGGAACGTATCCACCGGCATCTGTCCACCTTCCTTTCCGAATTATTAGCACTCGGTTTCGAGGAGTGCTAACATCTACATTCCATAATATATTCCTTCTGAGTGAATTTGTCAAGAGATAAATCCAAATTCTTTTATTATAATTTATTTTTCCAGTTTCACAGGACATAGATGATGTAGTCCCCCTCCTGAAAAATACCTATATATTTGATTTTATCTCCCACTTTTAACAATTTTCTTGCAAAAATATGTAAAATATTCCCCACTTTTTATGAATATGTAACACTTGTTTAATGATTTCAGCTTGACAATTAATAGTTTTGTAATATAATGAAATATACATATAATATAGTCATATGGAACCAGAACAATCTGTTAATATTGCGAGGTAAATATATGCACAATACCATAAGAAAAACCGTCCTGGCCGCGGCTGCTGCCGTCTTATGCCTGGCAGCTTCCTTGCCAGCTTATGCAGAAGAAACATCCCATACGGATGTGGCGGTAATGAAGGATGAGGCTGCCGGCAAAGATGGGACCACGTCTGCGTCAGTGGGCAAGGACGTGACAGTTGTTGAGAACGGATTCCCGGACAGGGACACGGAACATGGTTCTGCGCAGGATACCGCAGGGACCAGGACCTCCCATAAGGACAGGACCAGCCGCGGTTCAGAAGAAGAATACGTGGACGCGGGTCCCGGTGCCAGGAAGAAGGAAGAACCGCCTGTTTCCACGGAAACCTCCCTTGGCAGGTTCACCATCACCGGTTACTGCGGATGCGATAAGTGTTCGGGCGGACACGGGCTTACCTATTCCGGCACGGTTCCCACGCCTAACCACACCATTTCCGCGGATTTGGACCAATTTCCGCTCGGCACCAGGCTGAAGATTGACGGAACCGTCTATACGGTTGAGGATAAGGGTTCTTCTGTCAAGGGTAACATTCTTGATATTTTTTACGGCAGCCACGAGGAAGCGCTTGCCAAAGGTACCTATACCGCAGAAGTATTTTTAATGGAAGACTGATTTTCCCGCTACATACGGACATTTTGAAAGCCACCAGCATCAAAGGCTGGCGGCTTTTCTTTTTTGCCCTGGGCACAGGATTTTCCGGTTACATATCCATGAAATTTCCTTTATTTCCATATATTTCCTTGACAATACAGGAAAATTATGATAAAACCTTGTTTATTGCTCATATATTACAAAAGTATTACATATAATTTATTAATATGTTAAGAAACTATTTTGAATATTAAATGAGCAATAGGAGGTAACAAATAAATGAAATTCAGACACTTATTAACCGGAACCATTCTTACCATCAGCTTACTTGCAGCTTCTGCCGTCACGGCATTTGCAGCTGTATCCAAAGGACGTTTTGAGACAGTTGACAGCACCACCATCAGCGGCTGGGCATACGACAGCGATTCCCCTGATGACGCGTTAAACGTAATGATAACCATCAAGAATAAAAATACAGGTGAGGAAGTATTTTCCCAGCGCATATCCGCCGGGGAATACAGGGAAGCGCTTTATAAGGAAAACCGGGGCAATGGATGCCACGGCTTCACCATCAATGTGGACTGGAGCGCTTATCCGGACGGCATATACCTGGTAGAGGGAACCGTGGGGGGCCGAAGCTTCCCCAATCCCAGGACATACACCAACGGCAGCGGGGATGCCCAGACAGGAAGCGCTGCTGACGGACAGGGGCTGATACCCCTTGGGGTCTTTAAAACCACCGGCTACTGTCCCTGCCGCGCCTGTTCCGAGGGCTGGGGACGCCATACATGTACCGGCGCCGTTGCCACTGCCGGACACACCATCGCAGTAGACCCAAGGGTCATCCCTTACGGCTCAAAGGTCATGATTAACGGTGTTGTCTATACGGCTGAGGACCGCGGGGGCGCTGTGAAAGGCAACCACATCGATATTTTCTTCAATACACACGCTGAGACAAGACAGCATGGAATGCAGAACGCCGAGGTATTCCTGGTCCAGGGATAGACAATAAGATATAACGTGATGATTGAATTCTAAGTGCTGCGTCCTTTAAAAAACGGGGCGGATGGCAGCGGACAGGGCCATATGGAATAGCCCATCCGCTGTCATCCGCCCCGTTTCATATCAGGACTGCATTCCTATCCAGGTCCTATCCGCCAATTTCCCGGAGTTCCGTCCCACTGTAAAAGAACTTCAGGATGGATTCATAGTCCTTTCCTTCCTTGGCCATTCCCTGGGCGCCGTTCTGGCTCATGCCCACGCCGTGGCCGAATCCGCCTCCATAGATGTGGAAGGATGGCTTTCCATCCTCTCCTGTCCTTTTTTCTATGGAAATGAAGGCGCTGGGAAGGGTCGCGCTTCCTTCCATTGTCTTGCCGTCCTGTTTGGTAATGACAATGCCCGGATTCCCCAGGGCGGAACGGATGGCGCCCTGTCCCTTGACAGTCACTGTCCCGCCGCTTCCCGACACGCTCAGTTCGCTGGCAATACCGCCTGCCCCCCGCCCCGTGATGGTCATGTCCGTGACTGCTCCGGCCCCATTTATCTGGGCCGATACCATATCGCTGCTTATATCTGTCTCCCAGCGGAACATGGCGTAGGAGGAGTCATAGGCTGTCACGTCCCTGCTTCTTATAAAGGAATCAAAATTGTCATTATCCCCTACGTCCAGGGGCTGTCTTCCCGACTTCACCTCCACTGCCTGGAGATACGGGTATTTCTGCGGGTCCGTGCCCCATACGCCTGCGTCTGCGGTACGGCCGCAGGAGGTGGAGAAATAAAAGGCGTCGATTGGCTTATCCTCGTAGAAAAGCATCCTGCCGTATGTCTCCTTGACGGCCTGTGTGGTCTTCTCATCCGCCTGGGTGTTGTTATATACCTGGAAATTCGTACTGTCATCCACATGGGCGCCGTACTGGCTGTAGGAATTGCCCTGGATCTGCCTGTATGCATAGGTCCTGGCGCATACGGCCTGGGCCTTTAAGGCCTCCTTTTCATAGGAGGGCGGCATTTCGCTGGGCACTACCCTGGTCAGGTAATCTTCCAGATACAGGTCATTGACCAGCACCAGTCCCTCATCGCATTCCTTGATTTCCATTTTCCCGGTGTAGACCGGCGTACCCTGGCTGCGCTCAATGGAAGTGACCGTGACCCCGTCCGGGTTATCCGGGTTTATGATGATACGGCCGTATTTAAGCCTGTCATCCCCTGGCTGGATGGTTAACCCGGTTCCCGCTTCCAGGCGCTCCTTCTCCGTCTTGCCTTTGGAGTTCTCATATTCCATCTGCGCCGGACTATTCAGTACAAGGCTGACCGATGGATGGTACAGGTTTTTAAATCCGGTGTCCATGATCAGGACACGGATGGTCTTGGCGTCAAATTCCCGTTCCAGCAGCGCTGCACACAGTTTTCCGTCCGCCGCCACAAATTCCTGCAGGTCATAACCCACCAGGATATCATTTATACCTAATATCTTAAAATCCCCGTAAACCTTATATACATGGAAATTCTCAGACACAGGTATCTCGCCATATCCCTCAATCTCAATGGCATTCTCTGTAACAGAAAGTACCTTGCCGCTGATGCGTTCCTTTTTCATGGTAATCTTCCTGAGTCTGCCGCCCTCCATGTGAAGGTCCGCCAGGTTGCCTGCCATGTCTGATACATCGCCCAGCTTTTCGCTGACAGGGAATTCGCGGTAGGCTGTTCCCAAATACGCCTTGAAGCTCCTGCCGTCTGTCTCAGACAGCCATATGTTCTCGTAAACAACATCCTCCGACACCAGTTCCCTCATGGCAATCATCTCGCCGTCCCTGGCAAGGAACCGTATCTCACAGTCCAGGTACGCGTCCAGGGCAAGTCCCTGGAACCCGAAATTGCCTTCTGTCGTGTATGCGGTCCAGCTCTCGGCCTGCGGAAGGTTGGAAGGCGTGCCGTAAAGCACCGCGTCCACCATCTTCACGGCCCCGTCCGGGTCTGTCTGGGACCTGATACCCTCATAGAGCCTCCACCACTCCTCCTCCGGAAATGCCCTGTCCTTATTATGTTTGGTGGCCCTGGCCTCCAGCTTAAGCCTGCCGGAAACCTGTCCGGCCATAAATGCCGCCTCCTGATATGTAAGGTATCCCTGGGCCGCAGAAAGGGTGGGCGGCGTCAGCTCCTCATCCAGATATCCCTCGTCATAGAGGTAATCCATGTATTTGACAAACCAGTTGTCCTTTTCCTTGGCAGAAAAATAAGAGCTTCCCCGCTCCTTTTCCCGGCTTGCGCATTCTTCCTTGGTGGCAACCGCCAATGCCATGGCCTTAAACGCCTGGGCCCTGGTGATTCCGTCCTTTGGCGGCTCCATGGTCACTATGATTACCATCAGTATGATGACAATGGAAACAACACCGGCCACCCATGCAATCATCTTATTCTTCATATTCATATATCCGCTCCTGTATCATGGGGAGTAAAACGAATGAAAGCAGCGGGTGCACCGCTGCTTTTATCATCTGTAACCCCAAAATGCCGTCTCTTACTTATTGACGCCTAGCAATGCTAGGTGGGCAACCTCACTTAAACTTCTGCCTTCCACTCAAAGGAGGCCTGACATCCGTTTAAAAATATTGGAATCCCTTGTGTCTAATGTAGGTTCAAAATTGGTAAGAGTGTCGAACATTCCAGGTAATTACAGACGTTCATCATTTATCTTGGTGTTATTATACCCCAAACATCAGCGTTTTTCAAGCTGATTTTTCTGAACATTTATGGAAGTTTTTCCAATCACCCAAACCTTTCCACCCCATATTCAGAAACTCTTGCGTATATAAGGGTTTCCGGCCCCGGCGCATCCTGGCTGATGGTACAGGATGAGAGGAATTTATCCGCGCCCGCCTGTATCCGCTCCTGGCTGTCCGCGTAAAGGACCGCAAGGACATCCCCGGGCATTACCTTTTCGCCGTACTTTTTCTTTAAAATGATTCCGGCCCCATAGTCAATGGCGTCTTCCTTTGTATTGCGTCCGGCTCCCAAAAGCACGGAGGCGATTCCGATGCCTTCTGTGTCCATATGGGAGATATAGCCTTCCTCCGGCGCTTTTACCTCATATGCACAGGATGGGGATTCAAACTGTTCCGGCTTCCATATGAAGCTTTCATCGCCGCCCTGGGCCTTTACCATTGAAGCCAGGCACTTAAGGGCACTGCCGTCATGGATGGATTCCTCCGCCATCCCCCGGCATTCCTCCACGGTCCCCTTGCCGGCCATATGAAGCATGTTGGCCGCCAGCTCCAGGCATACCCTGGTTAAATCCTCTGGTCCCTCTCCCTTTAATGTGCGGATGGCCTCGGTCATCTCCAGGGAATTGCCGATGGCGTATCCCAGGGGGATATCCATATTGGTAATCAGGGCGCAGCACCTGCGGCCTGCCAGGCATCCGATGGAAACCATCTTCTGCGCCAGGCTGATGGACTCCTCCAGGGTCTTCATGAATGCGCCGCTGCCCGTCTTCACATCCAGCACGATGCTGTCGCTTCCGGCAGCCAGTTTCTTGCTCATGATGGAGGACGCGATAAGCGGTATGCTGTCCACCGTGGCAGTCACGTCCCGCAGCGCATACAGCTTCTTATCCGCAGGCACCATGTTGCCGGACTGTCCAATCACGGCAATGCCGTTCCTGTTCACGATATCAAAGAATTCTTCCCTTGGGATGGCCGTCTTAAATCCAGGTATGCTCTCCAGCTTATCCACGGTCCCTCCCGTGTGTCCCAGGCCCCGGCCGCTCATCTTGGCCACCTTCACGCCCAGGGAAGCCACCATGGGACCTGCAACCAGCGTTGTCTTGTCACCCACGCCGCCGGTACTGTGCTTATCCACCTTGATTCCCTCAATGGGAGACAGGTCCACCATGTCCCCGGAATGGGCCATCTCTAATGTAAGATATGTGATTTCCTGGTCATTCATTCCCTGAAAATAAATTGCCATCAGCATGGCTGACATCTGGTAGTCCAAAATCCCTCCATCCACGAATCCCCTGACCATATAGGCAATCTCATCCTTTGTAAGGGCGCCGCCCCGCTTCTTGGTCTCAATTAAGTCATACATCCTCACAGTATCCACCGCCTTTCACAGCACCAATCCTTATTTCTCCAGGTCATCCGGTCCAAAGCTGTCCGGCAGAAGCTGTTCCAGGGTATATTCCCTGTAATCCTCCGCGCTTTTTGCCACCAGGATCCGGAAGGTGGACGGATTACAGAATTCCCTCATCACCTGCCTGCACACGCCGCAGGGCGTACAGTAATCCTTTATCACCCCATCCGGCCCGCCGCAGATTGCGATGGCCGCAAAATCCCTTCTGCCCTCGCTCACCGCCTTAAAAAATGCACACCGTTCAGCGCATACGCTGGGCGTATAGGACGCATTCTCAATGTTATTCCCTGTAAAGACCGTTCCGTCCCCGCAGAGCAGGGCCGCAGAGACATGAAAATGCGAATAAGGGGCATAGGATCTGGGCAGCCCGTCAATAGCTGCCTGTATCAGCTTCTTTCTGTCCATCCGCGCTCCCCCTTTCCGCCTTGGCCAGCTTGACAATCCGGCTGGTTCCCAGACGTTCTGCGCCCAGGTTGATGAATTCCTCCGCATCCTCAAAGGACTTAATCCCTCCGGCAGCCTTCATGCGCACGCATTCCCCGATATGCCCAGAGAACAGCCTGATATCTGCAAACGTAGCCCCTGCCTTGGAAAACCCGGTGGATGTCTTGATGAAATCCGCCCCTGCCTGGGTGACGATTCCGCACATCTTGACCTTTTCCTCGTCCGTAAGGAGACAGGTCTCAATGATTACCTTCAGGATACGGCTGCCGCAGGCAGCCTTCAGCTGGGTAATCTCCTCTTTTATCCGGTCATATGCCTTGTCCTTTAAGTCACCGATATTGATGACCATGTCAATCTCATCCGCGCCGTTGGCAATGGCATCCTTTGTCTCAAAGACCTTGACCGCCGTTGTATTATAGCCATTGGGGAATCCGATGACCGTACATACCGCCATCCGGTCCCCCATATATTCCTTTGCCCGCTTCACATAGGACGGCGGTATGCATACGCTGGCCGTTCCATACGCCATGGCGTCGTCGCAGATTTCCTTAATCTGGCTCCATGTGGCGTCCTGCCCCAATAATGTGTGGTCTACCCTGCTGTAAATCTCTTTTCTGTCCATAGGTTCCTTCTCCTTTTTACATTAACTTTAATCGGCTGTTTCCTGTTAAACAGCCTGATTTTGTCTTAGATATTTCCATTATAATACAATCCGCATTCCTAAACAAGGGAAACAAACGTCCCCTCCACATACGCCCTCAGCGCCTCCGGTTCCAGCGTGACCTGGACGCCCCGCTGTCCCGCGCTCACCATGACGGTATCATATAGCTGCGCCATCTCTTCTATATAAGTAGGGAAATGCTTCTTCATCCCAATGGGGGAACAGCCGCCCCTGATGTAGCCGGTCACTGCCAGCATATCCCTGACGTGGATCAATTCCACCTTCTTTTCCCCTGCTGCCCTGGCCGCCTTCTTTAGGTCCAGCTCCTCATCCACAGGGATGCAGCATACAAGGTAACCCTTTTTCTCGCCCTTTAACACCAGGGTTTTATACATCCTGTCATGTTCCACTCCCAAAAGGTCCGCTGCATGGCTGCCCGACAGGTCGTTTTCATCCACCTCATAGGTTCCTGTCCCATAGGCAATCCCAGCCGCATCCAAAAGCCTCATCACATTTGTCTTAACCATCAAGCCCACTCCTGTCCTTCATTTACATTCCAACCCATCATAACCCTTTTTTGTATATCAGTCAATGCAGTCCGTCATATACAAGGCATATCCCCACATTCGCATTCCGCCTATTCACAAAATGGGATGTAACATTTATAATAGGAGAAGAAACGTCTGTGTTACATCAAAACAAGCGCAACCAGAAAGGACCTTAACATATGGAAAGAAACGATATCATCATCATTCATGGCAAGGATTATAAAAATATGGCAAAGAAGGTGCTGGAACAGGCCGATGTGGCCGGGGATATCGGTAGCAGGGATAAGAAGGTGGCATTAAAGCCCAACCTGGTCACGGCCAAGGCCCCGTCCAGCGGAGCCACCACCCACAGCGAACTCCTGGCCGGGGTCATTGAATACCTTCAGGAGCACGGATTCAAGGATATCACTGTGATGGAAGGCTCCTGGGTAGGCGACCGTACGGGAGAGGCGTTCCGGGCAGCCGGATATGACCGGGTATGCCGCCATTACAATGTTCCCTTTGAGGACCTGCAAAAGGATACCTGGAAGGAGTATGACGCTGCCGGAATGAAGATCAAGCTCTGCGACAAGGCTGCTGTGGTAGACTATATGATTAACATGCCGGTACTCAAGGGCCATTGCCAGACCACGGTTACCTGCGCCCTCAAGAACAACAAAGGAATCATCCCTAATTCGGAAAAACGCCGTTTCCACACCCTGGGCCTTCATAAACCCATTGCCCATCTGAACACCATCGTCCCCGGCGGCTTCATCCTGGTGGACAATATCTGCGGGGACCTGGATTTTGAGGAAGGCGGCAATCCGGTTGTGATGAACCGTGTGCTGGGCTTTAAGGACCCGGTGCTCTGTGATGCGTTTGTATGCGGCTGTATGGGATATCCGGTGGAAACAGTGCCTTACATCACCCTGGCGGAGCGCCTGGGTGTCGGAAGCACGGATGTTGCCCACGCCAACACGGTCTACTTAAACCAGGCGTCTGAGGCGGACGGCCAGTTCCGTATGACCCGGCGGGTTGAAAACCTGGCTTCCTACGCCAGGCCATCCGATGCCTGCAGCGCCTGTTACGGTTCCCTGATTTACGCCCTGGACCGTTTAAATGACAGCGGATACCTGAGGAAGGGCCTTGCGCCCATCTGCATCGGCCAGGGATATAAAGGAAAAGAAGGCGCCATCGGCATCGGCCAATGCACCTCCTGCTTTGCAAAAACCCTGGGCGGATGTCCGCCAAAGGCAGCTGATATCGTGGACTTCTTAAGTGAGAACTGGAAATAAGGACCGGGAATAAGCATCGGGAATAAGCACTGGAAATAAGCGTTCCCTGACCTACAGTCCCTTTTCCCGCAGCCATCCGACAATATGGCCTGCATAGGCCCTTTCCTTTTTCAGCAGTGTAAAATGGTCCGCTCCCTTGACAAACACCACCTTTGCATCCGGGATCTGTTCCCCCATCCACAGGGTATGGCGGGGACGTATCATGTCGCGGCGTCCGGTAAGGAGCAGTACAGGGGCCTGGATCAGGGACAGTTCCGCTGCCGTAAGATGGGGCCAGTTGGCCATCAGTCCATTTAACTGACGGCCTGATACTGCACGTTCCTTCACCCTCCGGGGCATGGGCAGCTTCTCCACCACACGCCAGAACTTATAACCGGCCTTTACCTGGGCATAGGAGACAGCCGTCATGCCCTTTGGCAGCGCATTGCCGCTGACAGCCACCACGGCCAGCACCTTATCCGGATACCGGCTTGCTGCCTCCAGGGCCACGTTGGCGCCGTCGCTAAAGCCCAGGATGACTGCCTTTGGCACATGGAGCACATCCATCACCTGCATCACGTCATCTGCCATACCGGAAGTGGTAAGCTCCTGGGTCCGGACCGTATCCTTCAGTTTCGAAGCCCCATGCCCGCGGCTGTCCATAAGGATGACCCGGTAATACCGGCTCATAAGCTCTGCCAGCCGCCCGAATATCTGGTGGCTTTCACCATTTCCATGAAGCATCACAAGAGGCACTCCCTGCCCCAGCTCCTTATAATATAATGAAGCAAAGCGGTTGTCCGCGTAACCTTCCTTCATCTGCATGACCTCCAAAAATTAATATTTCCAAAAGCAGATAAGGCAGAGACTGTGTAACCTCACACAGCGCTCCGCCTTTATCTTATGGTCTATCTTCTATTACTGTTCGCTTTTTCCACATGCACATTCCTGCCTTTAATCTTAGCATGGGACATGGCCTTCAGCACTTCGTCCGCATACTGTCCAGGCACATCCACAAATGTGTATCCGTCATACATGTCAATGCTTCCCACCATACGGCCCGGGATTCCTGATTCGCCTGCAACAGCGCCCAGGATATCTCCTGGCGTGACCCTCTGGGCCTTGCCGATGTTGATGAAAAGCCTTGCCATCTGACCATCGCCCTCGCCCAGGACATAATCGATGGCAGCCCTGTCGGTTGCCCCCCTGCGGCCCCGTCCGTAAGCAGAGGAACTGCCTCTCTCACGTCCGCGTCCGCGGCCCATGCCTCTTCCAAAGCTGTCCAGGTCATCCAGTGAACGGGCCGGCATGGTGCAGTCAATGACATCTTCATTGTCATCGCCCATATTCATCTTGAGAAGGGCTGCAGCCAGGTCCATGGAAGTGTAATCCTCTTCTATCAGCTTTTTCTCAATGATGTTCACCATCTTGGTCAGGTCATTATCGTTCAGTATATCCATTACCTGGTCCAGTACCTTCTCCACCTTGATTTCCGTAATATCATTCAGGGACGGGATGGCCTGGGGAATGATCTTGGTCTTACAGTAGCGCTGGATGTCACGCAGCTTATACACTTCCTTGCCCACAACCAGGCTGAACGCCTTGCCTTCGCGTCCCGCCCTTCCGGTACGGCCGATCCTGTGCACATAGTACTCGTCATCCTGTGGCACATCATAGTTGAATACCGCTTCCACGTCGCCTACGTCAATACCCCGGGCCGCCACATCCGTTGCTACCAGGATATCGGTGCGTCCATTGCGGAAACTGCCCATGACGCGGTCACGCTGCACCTGCTTTAAATCCCCGTGAAGGCCTTCTGCAAAATATCCCCTGCCCTGAAGCGCCTGCACCAGTTCATCTACCTGCCTCTTTGTATTACAGAACACAATGGAAAGCTTTGGCGCATACATGTCTAACAGCCTGCACATGACCTCCACCTTGTTCTTTGGCTTTACTTCATAATAATACTGGGTCACTTTGGGAACGGTCAGTTCCTTTTTGATGACCCGGACCGTTACGGGATCATCCTGGAACTTCCTGGCAATATCCGCAATGGCCTGAGGCATGGTTGCTGAAAACATCAGGGTCTGCCTCTCTTCGGGAAGCTGGCTTAAGATGGTTTCCATATCCTCTAAAAATCCCATATTCAGCATCTCGTCCGCTTCATCCAGCACAACGGTGTGCACATGGTCCATCTTTACGGTCTTACGGCGCATATGGTCCATCACACGGCCAGGTGTTCCCACCACAATCTGTGTGCCGTCCTTTAAGGAACGTATCTGCTTTACAATATCCTGCCCTCCGTAAATGGGAAGCACCTTTGTGCCATGCATGAACTTGGCCAGACGGCGCATTTCCTCCGCCACCTGGATTGCCAGCTCCCTTGTGGGAAGCAGTATGATGGCCTGGAGCTTTTTCACCTTTGGGTCCACCTTCTGAAGAAGGGGGATTCCGAATGCCGCCGTCTTGCCGGTACCGGTCTGGGCCTGGCCAATCATGTCACGGCCCTCCATGGCTACCGGGATGGCCTGGGCCTGGATAGGTGAAGCCTCCTCAAATCCCATTTCCGTAATAGCACGGATAATTCTTTCGTCTAATTGTAACTCGTCAAACTTAACTGTCTCCATATAACTGATTATGTCCTTTCTTCCTCTGTCCCTCTCCCTCATGGAAAGCAGACAGGCCGCCTTGTGCATTTCCCCCACATTACCGCCAGAACCATATCTCCCGGTGTGGCGCCGTATAACCTTATACAGCCCCATACCCGCACCCCTGCTCAGGAAATATGACATGTGATGCACCGCAATATTAAGAGCGTTTCTTCACGAAACGAACATCCTTTTCACACAAAAAACGAGAGGTAATACAGGCACGTCGCGGCCTTTCATCCTCTCGCTTCCTACAATAGTTAACTATAACAGATATTGGTGCAGCTGTCAATGTTTTTACTTATTTTTTTCCTGATGCCGTACATAGGACAGATATACTTAAATCATCTCATCTTAAAACAGAAGGTACATTTATGGTCATCATACATCATCTTATCATGCACACACTCAAGCCTTTCATTATATCCGCGCGCAATGGAGGGATCTATGTTTTCGCAATAAATGCGGCCATAACGTTCCTGCCCTTCCTTCATCCAGGTCTCAGCAAATATGCACCTGTCAAATTCCTGGCGCACCTCTTCTTTCCCATATGTATTCTCATAGCCAAACAGGCCGCTCCGCTCCATATCGTAATTCACAAGATAATTCTGAAGGTCGTTTTCATTTCCCCTCTGCCTGGCCCTTCTGGCAATATCCTTTCCCCGCCCTTCACCAAATTCCTGTACGGATTGGGCCATGAGTTCACGTCCCTCATCCCCCAGCCTCTCTTCTACGCGCCTGGCTATAATAGAAAACATTCTTGCAAACAGAATATACATGGACACCGGTTCATCTATTTCCTGGCTGTGATCTTGTGTACCATCTGTTTTTTTCTTATCTGACTCCATTTCCTTAAATCTCCTTATCCAATCTTATTATCGTACGTATCAAGGCCTCCGTTACCTTTTCCAGGGCTTGCTCAGATACATATTCCTCCACATTATGGCTGACGCCCCCGGCACACGGGGAAAATATCATGGCCGTTGGGCATATGGATGCAAAGTTCATGGAATCATGGCCCGCTCCGCTGTCCATAAGCAGGTAATCCTCGTCCATGTCCAGACAGGACTTCCTGATTGCGTCAATTATCTTTTCATCTAACGGCGCAGGAGACTTTCTTGTAAATGATTTTATTTCCACGGATAATCCCCTTTTGCCGGCAGCCTCATCCAGATACCTGTGGACCTGCCTTTCAATCGTTTCCCCGATGTCCTGGCGGCTGAAGCGTATGTCCACCGAGAATATGGTTTCCTGTACAATGCTGTTGCCGGACCCGGGAAGCAGTTTCATCTTCCCAATCGTGATGGTGGCCTCGTCATTATATTCCTGCTCCACAAAACGGCTGGCCTTCAGACAGACCTCATAGGCGGAAAGGCTGCTGTCCCTTCTTAAACTCATGGGCACCGTACCGGGATGTCCGCCTTTTCCCTTCAGCCTTACTTCAAAATTGATGATTCCCCTTATCTTCCTGACAATACCGATTTCAATCCCCTTTTGTTCCAGGACAGGCCCCTGCTCATCATGGACTTCTATGAATGCAGCCGGAGGTTCCTTAAGCGCCCTGTGACGGGCCACCTTGACCCTCTCTTCCTCCCTATACTGTCTCAGCATCTCATCCAGGGCTACGCCATCCTTATCCTTATAATACGGAATTTCCTCATCTTCCAGCGACCTGCATAAGTAGGAGCTTCCCGTGAGCACATTGCCGGTGCGGGTGCCTTCCTCCTCTACCATACCTATGATTTCCAATGAATGGCTTAGCTTTATCTGGTTGTCCATCAGGAATCTGGCTGCCTCTATGGCGCAGGCAACCCCTTGTATCCCGTCATATGCGCCAGAGCAGATGACCGTGTCCAGATGGGATCCGGTTACAATGACCCCCTTTCCGGTACTCCCCTCCATAAGCCCGCACACATTGCCCAGCTCATCTTCCCATACCTGCAGCCCTGTTTCCTCCATACGCTGTTTGATATAATCGGTTCCCTTTGCGTATTCCCTGGTCCAGCTGATTCTGGTGATTCCCTGTTCAGCGGGTGTGGAGGAAATCCGGCTCAGGGTTTCAATATCCTTCTGTATCCTTTCCGAGCTTACCTTACACACTGATTTCTTCCTCTTTCCGGTAATATTCCATCATGTCCATGCAAAGATTGACATACATGTCCATGTCAATATCCATTCCAACCAGGACACGGTCCTCATCCCCATGGTAAACAAGCGTCCTGCCATCTTCCAGCGTTCCCTGGGTTTCCACTTTGACGCTGGCTTTCATCCAGCAGAACATGGACGGATCAATGACAGCTGCCACAGCTACCGCATCATGGATTACAATTCCAGGGATATTCATTTTCCTGAAATATTCCTCATAATAATAAAATACATCTTCAACCGCCCTGCTTATCCTGCTTTTTATCCTGTAAAGCTCCCCCATCCTGTTAAATGGGATGGCTGAGCGGTTTGTCACATTCAGGCCCAGCATACGCACGGGGATACCGGAATCAAATACAATCCTGGCGCTGTGGGGATCTGCCCAGATGTTAAACTCGGCATACGCAGAACGGTTGCCATAGTCTGCTGACCCTCCCATCATCACGATTTCTTTAATAAGGGATTCCATATCCGGATATTTTATGATAGCTGCAGCCAGGTTCGTAAGTGGTCCCAAAGCAATGATTACAAGATTTCCCCTGCATCTGACGGCCTCATCATGGATAAAGTCCCAGGAAGGCTGTTTTAAGGCGCTGCCTGTGGGTTTGGGGATATCAAATTTCCCAAGTCCCCTGTCGCCATGAAGGAAGGACCCAACCCTCTGTTCAATGCACATCGGTCCCTCAGCCCCAAAAGCGACCTTGGTATTCATACCTGCAAATTCCTTGATGGCAAGTCCATTTTCAAAGGTCAGTTCCGCCTTCATATTACCTGCAACCACGGACAATCCCCTGATATCCAGCCGGCTGCTGCTGTTTGCAAGGAAGATGGCAAAAATATCGTCACTGCCAGGATCCGTATCAATGATTACCGGGATTTTTTCCATCATAATATCCTCCAATCAACACTGCGTTCGGTTTCTTCTTACAGATATCCAGCCTGTCAATATATAAAGACCCATAGGTACATCCCAGGTCCAGGATGACCGTGGCAGACACAGACGGCTTTACATCCACGGGTTCCTGCCCGGATATACAGCGCTTCATGGTTTCATATTGGGCCTGCTGTGTTTCTTCAGCCATTATGACTTTTGTCACATCTGCATCCATGACAATCCTGGCAGCAACAGGATCAGACAGGATATGTTCTTCTGATACAGGGCAATTCCTGTCCTTATTCTGTTCTCCTGGACATATCAGGATTCTTTTTATATCCGCCTTCACCTCCGGATGTGTAAACATCAGGCATCCCAATGTGGTCATCTGGCCCAGACAGACATAATACACTTTCTCCCCGGCCATTTTTATCTTGTCATACAACAAATCCAGCGCATTCCTGCCATCTGCCTCAGGAAATCCCCGCCGCTCCATAAGCGGCTTCCAGGGTCCCATGAATATGGAATCCTCCTGCCTGTAATTCGCTGCCTTTACATGGGCAGACGTAAAATCAGGGCAGATTTTATCCCCATAATCCATCACAACAAACATTTTAATTATCCTTTCTGCTATTTTGCCAGCTTTTTAAGCCGCCTTATCCTTTTTGCATTTACGGAGTAGAAAACCAGCCCCAGCAGGGTGGCTGCATAGGGAATCATCTGGACAAATTCAGCCGGGACCCGCAGGCTTTGAAGTACATTGGCCAGTGCGTCCGCAGTGCCGAACACCAGGGAAGCCATCAACGTCCCCCCTGCATTGGCCCTGCCCAGGTATTGGGCCGCAACTGCTGTAAATCCCCGTCCGGCCGTCATATCCCTTGAAAACCAGGACACATATCCCATGGAAAGATACATCCCCCCAAGGGATGCCAGGAATCCGCATATCAGCAGCGCCGTTACCTGGGTTTTGATGATATTGATACCCACGCTTTCCGCTGCCTTCGGATTCTCTCCCACCGCCCGTATCCGGATTCCCAGCTTGGTCCTGTTTATGAAAAACCATACCAGGGCAACTGACAGGAATGCCAGATAGGTCAGGATGTTATGGTTGGATACCACTTCACCCACAAAGGGGATGTCCTTAATCAGAGGCAGGGGTACCTGGGGGAAAACCAGGCTTTTGAGCTTGGTGGTAGTGCCCTTATCTTTTGTGAGCATATACATGATGAACACGGTTGCCCCGGAGGCAATCATATTCATCATCAGTCCAGTAAGAAAAATCTCCGCCTTCAGCTTAATGGCAAAATACGCCAGAAGCCCTGAAATCAAAAGCCCTGTTGCAATGCCGCACAAGGCGCCTATGAGCAGGCTCTGGGTATAAGCGCTTCCCACCACCCCTGCAAGGGCGCTGGCAAGCATGGTTCCCTCAAGACCGATATTCGTCACCCCTGCCTTCTTTGCCACTGCTCCTCCAAGGGCCGCAAACAGGATGGGCGTTGTCACACGCAGTGCGGAATATAAAAATGCAGCTGAAAAAACTCCACGGATTACTGCTTCCATACCTATGCCTCCTTTGTCTTTGCTGCTCTAACAATGGCCCACTGTTTATACTTATTCAGGAACAATTTGGATGCCACGAATAAGACAGCAATTGCCTGTACCACGCTGACAATCTCCACTGGTACATCCGTGGTCCTGGACAGGATGTCTGACCCAATCCTTATGTAGGCCAGGAACAGGGCCGCCACCGGAATCATCTGCGGCTTGTAATCTGCCAGGGTGGCAATGATGATGCCGTCAAAGCCATACTGCGGTGATGCCGTGTACTGGAACCTCCGGTACATGCCAAGGATTTCAATGCTTCCCGCCATGCCCCCGATAAATCCGCCGATGGCCTGGGATGCAAAGATTACAGTCAGCACGCTGATTCCCGTGTACCTGGCAAAATTCTCATTCTTTCCGGCCATCCGTATTGCATACCCCAGTCTGGTCCGGTACATGACAAGATAGATGAATATGACGCAAAGGACTGCAATCACAATCCCGAAATGGATTCTTGTATGCGGCACAATGGGAGGCAGCTTGGAGGATCTGCTGATGGAATAGGATGCAAAATATCCTGCCTGTGAATCAACCAGGAACCGGTTCACGATAAACAGGCCTGAATATAATACGATGTAGTTTAACATCAGGGAGGATACCAGTTCATTTGCCTGGAATTTCACCTTCAGGATTGCCGGAACCAGGCATATGAGGCCGCCGATTACCCCGCTGGCCAGGAATATGACAAGCTGGTGGATTCCAAAAGGCAGCGGCAGGAACACGGAAACAGCGGTCGCAATCACTGCGCCCATGAAGAAGCTTCCCTCTACCGCACAGTTAATCTGGTTTGCCTCAAACATGATACAGATTGCCAGTCCTGTAAATGTAAGGGGAATGGCCAGTTCAATTATATTTCCGATCCTGGATACGCTCTGAAACGGTCCGAACAGAAAGGTTCCCAGCGAAGCCATGGGACTGCCGCTTACAGCCGTAATCACAATCAACATGAAAAGGATAGAGATGGCAATGGCAACCAGCAGACGCAGACCGTCAAATGTTTTTTCAATCTTTTTAATCTCCATTACATTCCCTCCTGTTTCTTAAGGCCAAGCATATACTCGCCCAGTTCATTTTCCGTGACCTGGCCCACGTCTTTTATATCTGCCGTGATCCTGCCGTCAAACATAACCATCAGACGGTCACTGAGTTCGAACAGTTCATTCAAATCTGCAGATACCAGCAGCACGGCGCTTCCCCTGCTTCTGAGTTCTAAAACCTTCTGCCGCACAAACTCGGTAGCGCCCACGTCGATGCCCCTGGTGGGCTGGTTCAGTATGATAAGCTGGGGATTGGTGGAAAATTCCCTGGCCACCACCACCTTCTGCATGTTCCCTCCGCTGAGCATACGGACCGCCTCTGTCCCGTCCTTGGATTTTACAAGGAATTTTTCCCGTAAATCCCTGGCATAGCCTGCAATCTTCTTCCTGTCTAAAAGGCCATGGGATGAATACTCTTTTTTATCATAAACATAAGTGATAAGGTTGTCGCTGACACTGGCATCCCCCACCAGGCCCACAGCCACCCTGTCTTCCGGCACATGGGAGACCCCCATGCCGCGGATTTCCTTTATTGTCTTATTTTTAATCGAGGTTCCTGAGACAGTGATATCACCTTCCGAAAAGCCTTCCAGTCCTGCGGTTATCTCAGACAGTTCCTTCTGTCCATTGCCCTCCACGGCTGCAATCCCAACAATCTCACCCGCCCTGATCTGAAAATTAATGTCGTGTAAAACCTGTCTGCCAGATTCATTTTCCTTATTCAGATTCCTGACATCAAGGACAATCCGGCCTGGTTCAACCGGGTCTTTCTGTGTGTTCACCTCCAGATTCCTGCCCACCATCAGGCTGGAAATCTTCTGTTCCGAAACATCCTTTACATCATAGACCCCTACGTCCTTCCCATCCCTTAATATGGTAATACGGTCGCACAGTTCCTTGACCTCATTCAGCTTGTGGGATATGAATACAATCGTATGTCCCTTGTCCCTGAGCCCCTTCAGCTCTGCAAATAATTCCTTTGTCTCCTGCGGGGTGAGCACGGCTGTGGGTTCATCCAGGATTAATATGTCTGCTCCTTTATGCAGTGCTTTTAAAATCTCCACTTTCTGGCGGATACCCACCGGTAAATCAGCCACCACATCTTCCGGATCCACATTCATGTTATATTTCTGTCCGATGGTCCTTGCCATCTCGCTGGCCATGCGGTTATCCAGCACACCATATTTCCCCGGCTCATCCCCCAGCACGATATTCTCCGCCACGGTCAGGGACGGTATCAGCATAAAATGCTGGTGCACCATACCAATACCCTTGTGGATGGCGTCAATGGGATTATGGATGGACACAGATGCGCCGCTTAGGATGATTTCCCCTTCATCCGGTTTTTCCAAACCAAACAGTACTTTCATCAGGGTTGTCTTACCTGCGCCATTTTCCCCTGCCAGCGCATGGATTTCCCCCTTCCTGAGGGAGAAATCCACATGATTGTTGGCCACAAGTCCGGTAGGGTAAACCTTTGTGATATTTCTCATTTCCAAAATATTCGTATTATCCACGTTTCTACCTTCTCCTGAAAAATGGTTCATGTCTTAGGGTAATCACGGCTTTACGGAATTACGGATTTCGCTTACTTCCTCTGTGGTCATTCCCAATGCGGTTGATACCTTTATGGTCCCATCCACAATAGCCTTTTCAGCCTGCTCCTCGCTTGCCACAATTTCGTCCGGCACGATGGTTTTATAATTATCATTAACCGCTATCCCGGTTACATTTTCCTTAACACCAACCAGTTCAAAGGAACCATAGGGAAGAGTTCCGTCAATGGCCATCCCAACCGCGCGCTCAATGGAGACTCCCACACGTTTCATGACAGAGGTCGCAATCACATCTGCCAGCGGATCATCCATTGATTTTAATACTTCATATTGGTCCGCATCACAGCCGATTGCAAGGACTCCTTTTTCGGAAGCAGCTTCAAACACACCGGTCCCCGCTCCGCCTGCGCACTGGAAGATGACATCAGCTCCCTGCTGTATCTGTGTCAGGGCCAGTTCCTTTCCTTTACCGGTGTTGACATAATCTCCCACATAGGAGGTTATGACCTTGATGTCGCTGTCCACGGACTTTGCCCCTTCTATGAATCCAATCAGGAAATCATTGATTACCGTCACATCCTGTCCGCCAACAAAGCCGATTACCTTTTCTTCATTCATGCCCTCTGCCTTAGAGGTTGTAAGTCCGGCTGCCACCACTCCGGCCAGATAGGCGCCTTCATTGGCAAGGTAATCAACCGTGTACACGTTGGACATATTGAAGTTCTCATAGTCAGCCCTTGCCCCAAATAATATGTATTTCTGGTCCGGGTAATCCTGTGCGATTTCCTGGAGGATTTCCTTTAAAGTGTTGGTACAGAGTATAATGATATCCCAGTCCCCGGACTCAGAGTATTCGGTAATGGTAGGTTCGTATTTTGTTGCATCGCTTCCCATCTCAACTATCTTTGTCTCACACCCGTAACTTTCCTTAATTGCCTCCATCCCGGCGGCGGCAGAATCATAATAAGACTGGTCGCCTAAAACACCGTTAATCAGAAGCGCAACCTTAAGTCCTTTTTCTTCTGTTTTATCCCCTGCTGCCGGGGTGTCTGCCGCTGACGGCGCCGAGGAACCGACTGCCGTGCTGTCCGCTTTTGTTCCTGCCGTGTTCTGGCACCCGGTTAACAGTGAAAGTGCCATCATACCCGCTAATATTCTTGCATACATTCTTCTCTTCATTGTAATACCCGTCCCTTTCATACGAAATTCAGCTTAATACGTCATTCAAACATGTGTTTCACTGCTTACATTGCTTTCTCAATTTATTCTCCGAAAAATATCCTCCCTTCCAATTTCGTATTTTCCATCGTTTTGTATTGAAATATCAACGATTATTAATTATAATAGCATATACAGACGATAATGCAACGATATAGACGACAATATCGTCATTAAATGTTTTTTCTCACATTATACTCAAAACAGATAAGGATAATTTGTGCATATCAAACGAAGGGGGTTTTAAAGATGGAAGGAGATATTAAAAAAATCCAATCAGTGCAGAGGGCACTTGATATCATCAATTGTGTTGCCAATTCGAATTCCAGGATTACGCTAAAAGAAATAACGGAGCTGCTGGGCCTGAACATCAACACAGCGAGAGGGCTGGCCCAGACCCTGGTGCTGAATGGGTACCTGGCAAAGGACGTGGAGCGCGGGACCTACTCATTGGGATATCAGTTCTATACAAAATCCACACAGCTTTATGAGTTTCAGCTTAAAAGCATCCGCGATGCATCCTATGCAGAAATGCTGAACATATCCAAAAAGTTCAGGGCGACCACCTGCCTGCAGATCAGTTTCTACAGCGACATCTATACATTAGAGACAGTGGTCCCTCCCCAAAGCCCCTATGCCTATGTCCCCAATTCTGCCACTAACCTCCCCTTGCATGCATCTGCCTCAGGGAAACTTTTAATTGCACATATGTCCTCAAAAGAACAGAAGAAACTGATTGAGAATAGTGACTTACAATCTTTAACCCCATACACCATAACCAATAAAGAAGAACTTTGGAATTGCATCAAGGAAATCATCCGCCAGGGGTATGCGGTTGAGTTAAGCGAATTAAGTGTGGGCGTCGGAAGTATTGCAGTACCGATTTTTGATTTGAGGGGAACGCTCCGGGCAACCATCAGTCTGGTAGGTTCCACTGAAATGCTCCGGTCAAACATGAACCGGATGGTTGCGGAGTTACAACGGGCAGGGGAACGCATCACAAACAAAATTTCTTATCCCAGTACCGCATTACATAAATTTCAGTAAAAAGGAATAAATGTGTTCATGAGATGTTCTCCATCCTATACACAAAAGCAGGCATACGCTGATCATCCCAGCTTATGCCTGCTTTTGCGCCGCAATATTCAGTTAAGTTTTTTCCCGGCAATGTCTATTCTCTCCAATCCCATGTTGACAGCAATTCCCGCCGCAATCATCAGCCCTCCTGCAAATGATGCATCCACCCTGCCCTTTCCTGCCGCCACATCCAGGAGGACTCCGGTAAATATCTGCCCCACGAATGTAAGCATGGTAAGCCGGAAGGCCGGAAGCCTGGGAACCGTAAGGTTACACAGCATAACCACAATGACGCCCATCATGCCGCCCGTATAAATAAAGGGGTGGGCGGCCAGCCCGCTGCCGGATACAGGCTTCATGGTTTCCCCGGCCAGCACACAGATGACCACTGTAACGGGAAGTCCTGCCATATGATTAACCAGTGACCCTGAAAGCGCGCCCACTTTCCCGGACAGCCGTGCATTGACAGTCCTTGACAGGACTACCGTGACCCCTGCGGCCAGGGACAGCAGGACCGCATATGCGGCTTTGCCAACCGTGGCATCCAGCATGACAAAAATCCCTGTCAGGGAAAATGCCAGCCCCACCAGGTTATATCTGCAAAACGGACACCGCTTCATCCCAAACAGCCCAAGGCAGTCAATCACCAGGGACATGAGGGCCTGCCCTAAAAGCCCCAACGCCACTATGCTGGTCATGCTTATATGGCCAAAGGCCAGATTGTTAAACACAGTGGTAAATGCGCCTATGGCACCGCCCAGATAAATCCAGGCAGGAGCGTGTCCTGTCAGTTTCCTGTTTTCCTTCCTCACAGCACACAGCAGGTATGCAAAGAGGATACCCACCACATGGATGATGACGGATGCCCGGAATACGCCGTATGATCCTGACAGGATTCCATTAACCGAAACCATGACGGATAGTACCAAACCGGTCAAAAGAGCCAGCAGTCCATACATCCTTCCACCTCCCTTAAGATTCATGCACTGATTATAACCGCATTCCCCCAACAGGGCATAGGACATTTGTCCTACTGTTTTGTGGCATTACCTGTTATAATGGAGGCAGAGGTGATATTGAGATGAAAGAACTGCCCATGTCAGATAAACACAGGGAAAAACTATCGGAATACGGCCTTCAGGATATGTACCCTGACTCCTGCAGGCTTGTGTCTTATAAGGCCGGGGAAACCCTTCTCCGGGAGGGGATGCCCCTTACCTGGCTTGGCGTCATCATGTGCGGCAAAGCCAAAATATGCTCTACTGCCCCCAACGGCAGGAACCTGGTCCTCTGCTACTATGTATCGGAGGGCATCATTGGCGACCTGGAACTTATGACCGGCCTGAGGAGCGCAACCACCACCATTGTGGCAATCACGGATTTTGAATGTATCACTATCTCCCTCAGTATACACAGTGCGGCCCTTAAATCCAATACCGTATTCTTGAACAGGGTGGGAAATGAACTGGCCTTAAAGCTGCTGCGAAGCTCAGCCAATTTTGTGTCCTCCTCCCTGTACTCCGGCGAGGAACGGCTCTGCTCCTACATCCTGCAGACATCCCACAACCGCATGTTCAGTGATATCCTGTCCGATGTCTCCTGTTCCGTGGGAATGAGTTACCGCCATATGTTCCGGCTGTTAAACCAGCTCTGCGCGGAAGGGATACTGGAGAAACACGGATATGGCTATCTTATCCTGGACCGGGATGCCTTAATCCGGCGTTCAGAGTCCTCACACCACAAAACAGTCTGATGACAGGTATGCAAGACGGCACGCCAAAGGGGCATGGATTCCATGCCCCTTCATCCTATCCCAACCGATACTGGTTAAAATTGTACTACATCCTTTATCTCTTCCGCCCGCTCCACGTTCTCTGCATACAGCACAGGACCTTCACCGTGGTAATCCTTCTGGTATTCAATCCCCACTTTGGCCCGTACCTTAACCCACTGCTTGGTCTTATACTCTTCTGCGCCTTCCCATTTGCACATAAAGCCAAGGAAGGTCATATCTGCTTCACAGCAGGTCATGGCCATACGGCCGGGCACGAACTGTCCCTTGGGGAATTTGGGGGACTTTAACACCATGGCGGTAAATTCCACCACTTTGTCCTTGTACCGTTCCGGCTGGTCCATACAGTCAATATACCAGATGCCGTAATCTTCTGGTTTGATTTCAATCACATCCGCGCTCAGGTCATAGGGAAGGTCCTCCTCCAGGGTGGCCTGCTCAATCTCACCGTCCTTATCTTCCAGCACGATCTCGCTGTCCCGGCTCATGGCCCGGATGGTACGGCGGTAGGCTGTCAGCTTCTCATCCGGGATGCCGTCGCACCGGTTCATGATGACAAGCTCAGACCCGCGCAGCATGGCGCCTAAAAGGGGCTTCATATTCTGCACGTAAAGGTCAAAGGTGGAGCCGTCAATGATGGTAATCTGCTGGTATATGGTCCAGTCATCAGGCAGCTTAAGTTCATCCTGGTTCCACATGCCGTTCCATTCCATAAGGACACGTTCCGGACGGTATACCACTTCCAGCTCATTCAGATACTGGGGTGTCAGCTTCTCAAATGAATCCACATATACCACAGCTGTCCTGTTCTTTTTAAGCTTTTTCTCATCATATTCCGTATCCCCTTCCTCACACACAATAAGAAGGGTCTTGCCGTCTGCCTTAAAATAATCCTGCTGCATGGTAAAGTCCAGGAACTGGGTCTTACCCGCCTCAAGGAAACCGTTGATTAAAAACAACGGCATGATATCGTCTTCAATTTCATATGCCATAATATTATCCTCAGCTTCTTCCGAAAACGCTGTTTAACGCTTCTTCTTCAAGGCTTGCACCGATTACGCACACCTTTCCGGTATAATCAGGCCTTCCCCCGCGGATTTCATACTGCTCGGGCACTAAGTCAAAGTACAGCCACTCCCCTGGATTCTCCGTGGGCAGCATCCCCTTCGCCCTCAGTACCTGTCCAAATTCCTCCGTGTAAGCCAGACGTTTCAGTATATCCTCCAGCTGGTCATGGGTTACCGGAACAATTGTCTCCATGCCCCAGCTTGTGAATACCTCATCCGCATGATGGTGTCCGTGGTCATGGCCGCAGCATCCATGGTCGTGGTGATGGTGGTCATGGCATTCTTCCCCGTCATGATGGTGATGTTCATGGCCTTCCTCTCCATCATGGTGATGCTCATGACACTCTTCCCCGTCATGGTGATGATGCCCATGGCACTCTTCCCCATGATGGTGATGTTCATGGCACTCTTCCCCTTCATGGTGATGATGCTCATGGCACCCTTCCCCTTCATGATGGTGCTCATGGCATTCTTCCTCATGATGCTGACGGCTTTCCCTCACCTCTGCCAGAAGGTCATCCAGCATGGTATCATGCTTCTCAATGATTTCAAGCAGCTGCGCCCCGGACAGCTCCGCCAGGGGTGTTGTTATGATGGCTGCGTCGCGGTTCTTCTCACGAAGCATGTCCACATCCTTCTGCACCTTTACAGCATCTGTTATATCGGTACGGCTGAGCACAATGGTGCCTGCATTTTCAATCTGGTTGTTAAAAAACTCGCCGAAATTCTTCATATACATCTTGCACTTTGCAGCATCCACAATAGTCACGGCGCTGTTCAGTTCCACTTCCATGTCTGCGGATACGTCCACCACTGCCTTCACCACGTCTGACAGCTTGCCAACGCCTGAGGGTTCAATGATGATGCGCTCCGGTTTATACTTTGTGATGACTTCTGCCAGGGATGCGCCAAAATCGCCTACCAATGAACAGCAGATACAGCCTGAGTTCATCTCACGGATTTCTATTCCGGCATCCTTTAAGAAGCCTCCGTCAATTCCAATCTCGCCAAATTCGTTTTCAATCAGTACGACCTGTTCTCCGGCAATCGCCTCTTCCAAAAGCTTTTTGATGAACGTTGTCTTCCCCGCACCAAGAAAACCGGAAATAATATCAATTTTCGTCATTTTACTCTTTCCTTCTTTCTGAATATCCGACTCCCTGCGCCGCCTTGCCGCAACAGGGCATTATTATAACCTGTCAATTGACTATTTTGGCACATCAGCCACATAAAGTCAAGATATAGACGCCTTTATCTTTTACCGGCAGCACTGGTTAATCATTTTAAAACATGGATAAAACGATTCTTCATGTAGATGACATGATTATATTATATAATCACTTTATAAAATCAAACATCCTACGTAATAATGAATTTTCATGCTCTCCTACATTACATGTTTGCTCAATTAGATAGCTATATCCATTATTACAATATTGGCCCATTTCTTTTTTTCCATAAAGCCATCCACTTGGAACGCCTAGAGGAAAGGCCTTACAATACACTCTATTCTCCTCATTATCTTCTAATCGGTTCAAACAAAAATCGCAGTCTGGCAGCCGAAGCATGATATACCTCCAAAAAGAATTCTTTGATACAACAATTATTGCTTTCTTACATAGCGCTAAAGTAAATCTTTATTAACATTATTCCCAAAAGAAGCATCACCTAAAAAATAGCTATCTCATTTCTTTTAGTCAAGACCATACTCAAAAGACCTATTTTCACACTGTATAATATAATATCCTCTTTTAATTAACCCTTAAAAGACTTCACTATAAGATATACTATATTCAAATAGACGGACTCTTTTATCTTCCCTAATTCTATTTTTCAGTTCAATTGAAGGATTGTTTAAACAAATAATTCCATATACTTTTTTATTCTTTTTTATTTTATTTTGGATAAACCACTCTATATATGAAACTATTTGACTATAAGCATCATCATAACCACTATCCTTCTTTAGTTCAATTATATATAAGTTCTCATCCTTATCTTCTGCCAACAAATCCAATCTTCCTATTGGGATGATAAACTGTCGACCATATTCTCCTTTCCTTCTGTAAATTTTCAATGGTATTCCGAATATATCATTCCACGAATCAAGCCGTATGGCAAGTTCATCTTCCAATAACTTTTCATTGGAAAATTGGCATTTTTTCTTACCTATTGAAATTTTTGTTTTAGCAATAGATTCATCAGTCTTATTTTCATTTACTGACAAATTTTCATCTGATTCCTGCTCCCCATTTATAGTTATCAAATCAGATTCTGATTCTGTATAATACAAAATATCTTTTTTAAAACTTTCTCTTTTTAACTTAGTATTTAGATTGGGGACTGCATTGACTTTATCTATTATATATTTAGGAAATTTATGCTTACTCTTTTTAATAAACTGCTTTGCATCTTTATATCTGCCTAATGAAAGCAATGTTTTAACATAATTTCTTATTGAATATGAGAAATCACGTTCCTCATCAACACATTTTTTGAATATAAACAATGCCTTATTAAATTGTTTATTAAGATAATAAGCGTAACCTAGATTATTCAATGCATTAGGATACATATCATTTTTACCCAAACACTTCCTATAAAATAAAATCTCATTCACGTTATCCTTGATTTTTCCATATGACCATGCCATAAAAAAATATAAATCATAATCATAGAATAGGTTCGTCTCATTTAACTGTTCAAAATAGGCAAGCGCATTATTCCACATTCCCATAGAATAATATGTATATCCTAATAGTTCTTTTGCAATCATGCTTTGGGGATTAATATGCAAAACATTAATAAGAACATCAATAATAGTTTCGTTATTATCCGAATAATAGCATTCATTCACTGCAGTACATAACGCCAAAACACTAGGTTCTGTTTTTACCTTTTTAAGTATTTCTCTTAATTCCAACCAAAATACTTCTGTTGCATTTTTATATGGGATTATAAATGAATATATTAAATCTTCCTCAGTAAATAACATATCCTGCTTAACCCAACCATTAATGATATCCTCTCTTATATACTCTAAACAAGCATCTATATCTCCTCCGAAAAACGCTTTTATAGCTTTTAGCGCATCACTGTCCAAAGATAATTTTTCAGTAAGAATAAAAAACTTTTTCAAAAAGTAATTTTCTACATGAATAATATTGTCGGCATATTTATAAGTTCCATATATATATTCCAAATAATACCTTTCGCACAGACTTAATTTAAACTCAAAGTCGAATGAGTCATCCTCTATTATATTTAATACTCGAACCCAAAATTCATCCTCAGTTAATTCTTCAGGGAAAATACTATTAAAAATCTGTACAAAATCAATATCACTCATCTATCTCCCCCCTAACAAGTATTCTTTCCATACATATATTCCAATTTCATCTCAAATAAGCATGAATATAATTATTCATTATGCTTCTTCACTACATCATAGACAATTATATCATAATTCTATATTATACTATTTCCACATTATAAAAGCCATATTATTATCCCTAATGGACTGAATCCTGTTAAGAAATGCTCAATAGCTGATTAAACTATCAAGGGTTAGCTATAGGCATATTCCTAAAAATGGATTCTACCTCAAAAAACTATCAAAATTAAATAAATAGCTCTTTAAGCATTATCAAAAACTGCTTCTTGATTTTCTGTAAACATGTTAATATCCATCACTATTGATGCAAACGAAAATGATAACAAAATGCATAACCTGAAAACAAAAAATCTTTTACATACTATATCTTTCCTTCCTTTTGTGCAAATATTTTTTACTTTTACAGTCTCGATTATATGTTCTATATCTGCATTTCATTTTTTGTAACCATCCTTTTACATTACCTCTTTAACATGTTATGAACCTATTCCATACCAACTTTCTAATCATCAATTTTTGCGAACTTTAAGCTGATATGTATAAATCATAATCCCCCTCCCCAAACCATTCCTTCACACACGGACAGGGCAGACAAAGCTTATCCAAAGCTTCATCTGCCCTGCCTCATTGCACAGTGATTCACCTACAAATCAAACTAATATCACAACCTTACAGTTTTCTCCCCGTCCCCATCAGAAATCCAGATACATATGCATTGGATAGGAAAGGTATTCCACGTCATCCAGCTTCTCCACCGTGATATATCCGGCCGGTGCATTGAGGATGGTCGGGATACGGTTAACGATGGTCGCACATGTATGCTCCACGGTAGCCGGTTTCCTGACAAAGAAGGTGGTATCCGGTTCACCTATGATCTTCCAGTCGCATAAATCGCCGTCATCCGGTCCATAAACCTTACCGATACACTGGGTTTCAATCACCGGTCCCTGAAAAGTCTCGGTGGTCACCACCGCGCTCATGCCGATGCAGTTGCCCTTGGGAATCGTATATCCCATGGTCTCGGAATACAGGTCCGAATCATAGAAATATGGAACACACTTCTGTGTCTGGGACTTGATGGTCCAGCCCATCTTATTGCACAGGGCCTCATTGGAGTTCCACACATAGCATGGCTCCAGTGTCTCAGGATGGGCAATCTTTGCCTCAAATTCCTCCGGCGTAAGCCCGACCCCATGGGCCTCTGCCAGGGCCAGTCCGTAGTCCTCCACATTGTAGCTGGTGGCCCCCTCAATCCGGTCAATGCGGTGTACGCCTCCCGCCACACAGCCAATCATGTTTACCCAGTAAATATCCTGCATGCCTGCGCCCACGATGGTGCAGTTATTATCCTTAGCCAGCTTATCCAGCTTATTGGTGATGGCGCTTGCCGTGGTCCACGGATAGATTGCCTCCTCGCAGGTGGTTACCACATTAATCCCCCTGGACACGCACTTCTCAAAATGGGGATACACGTCCTCCATGAAGCTGAACAGGGTCACCACTGCAATATCTGCGTCACATTCATCTAAAACAGCATCTGCGTCATCGCGGATTGTCACGCCAATCTTAAATCCCAGGCCTGCGAACTCTCCCACGTCCATTCCGACCACGGCAGGATTTACATCAATTGCACCTACAATCTCAGCACCTTTTTCATACAGATAGCGCAGGATATATTTGCCCATCTTTCCACAGCCATACTGTACCACACGGATTTTTTCGCAATTCATCATGATTCTTAACCCCTTTCCTGTATCGTTGCTTTGTACATTGATAGTTCCTGATATAAGTATAAGGCTTATACAAGGTATGGAGTCAAGGGCTTTTTTTATGCATTTCCCCGCAGGGAGACAGGTATCTGGAGACGGAGGAACATGCCCCTTTCCTGCATGTCCATGGGCACCTCCGCCACCACCTCACAGATATAATCGCCGGTAATCCTGTAGTGTTTTTCCTGGATTTCCTTCAGAAGGCGGCCGATGTATTCCTTCTCCTTATCAAAACTGTTACAGTAAATACACAGGTAGGTACTGGCCGGTATGGGGGTAATCAGGCTTTCCTTCACAAACCCCTTGTCCACCAGCACGAATATCTGTGTGGAACAGAACTCCCCTTTTATCAGGGACTCCTTCTTCATGACGGTTCCCGCATTATAGAAATATATGGGGGACAGCTGGTTGGCAATCAGGTTCTTCTTCAAATCACGCAGGATCTGCTCATACACGTCAATCCCGTAATCATAGAAATTCACACCTGAATCCGTCATATAAGTCAGGCGCCCCGGGATGTACTCCAGCACAATGGCGCCGTCCGGAGGGGCATTTTCATACCATTCATAGCTTTCCAGGGTGCGCTCAATAGCCTTTCTCTGGTACATCAGTTCCCTGGACCTGTCATCAATCTCATCCAGGTTGCGGTACAGGATATCCTTGAGCATGTCCGGGTCAAAGTGCTTTAGCTGTTTCTTGATATCCTTAAGCGACATCCCCAGGGCCTTCATGCGCTGGATCATATCCAGCTGCGCGCTTTGGCGTATATCATAATAACGGTATCCATTCTCCGCATCCCGGTGCAAGGGTGAGAACAATCCCTCTTTATCATAAAGACGCAGCGCCTGCTCCGACACACCGTTCAGCCTTGCCATCTGTCCAATTGACAGTTTTTTCACAGCACACCCCTCCCGAATATTATGTATTTTATATAATCACGCGCCTGTATCTGCTCTGAATATGGAATAATTATACCAAAAAAACCTTATACCAGCAATAAGGTTTTGCCCCTCCTATTTCATTTACTGTAGATTATTTATCAATTGTATCTCCCTTAAAATGGAAATTTTCACAAAACGCTTATCATAGTATGTTTATCACAGTACGCTTATCACAGCACCTCCCTCCAAAAAATAATGCCTGCGGCCCACCCCGCCGGTCCCGCCACCTTAAGGGGGCGTCCCGGTCCGGCGTGTGCCGCAGGCATTTCCGCTCATATTAATTCCGCTCATATTGTTTCTTTTTGCCAGGAATGGAAAACCTTTACCATCTCCTCGCTGCTTAGCTCAGCTTCTTCACAATCTTCTCCGCATCCTCCTGGTTGCCGATTACCATCAGGTGGATATCGCTCTCTACGACATAATCCGCGCCCGGCATGAATTTCATATGCCCGCCCTTATTTTTAAGGGCAATGATGGAAATGCCGTATACCCGGCGGATATTCAGGTCCTTGATGGATTTCCCTACCCAGGAATCCAGGGGACGGATCTCAAAAATGGAAATGCCGTCAGCCAGCTCCGTATAGTCAAACACATTGTTGCCGCTGTAGCGCACCGCTGCCTTCTCTGCCACGTCCCGGTCCGGATAGACCACCTGGTCCGCCCCGTTCTTTAACAGAAGACGCGCATGGATGTTGCGGTTGGCCTTGCTGACAACGTACTTGGCCCCCATCTCCTTAATCATGCTGGTAACCTCCAGGCTGTTCTGGAAGTTATTGCCAATGCAGATGAAGCAGATATCAAAATTCCCCACCCCAAGGCTTTTTAATACAGCCTCATTGGTGCAGTCGCCAATCTTGGCGCTGACCACATAGGGAAGGATAGGCTCCAGCTTTTCTTCCGATATATCCACTGCCATGATCTGATTGTCATGCTTTGCCAGATTCTCACACAGGTGCTGTCCAAACCTTCCGATTCCGATTACAAGAATTGATTTCATGTATAAGATACCCCTCTCTTTTTTCTTAGACCCTTTTATCCAATGGTAATCCTCTCAGCCGGCAGCTGCACATGAGGCTTGCGGCTGGACCTGGTGAATGCAAGCGCAAAGGACAGGCTGCCGATACGTCCGCAGTACATCAGGATAATGATTACAATCCTCGAAAGCGGATTCAGGCTTCTGGTCACGCCCGTACTCATGCCGGATGTGCCGATGGCCGAACACGTCTCAAAAAACACATCTGACATAGGCAGGTTCTGGAACACCATGATCAGGATGGTTGCCGTGAGCATCAGGCTCAGGTTGATGGTCAGGATACAGGCTGACTGGCGGATGGATTCATCCTGAAGCCTCCTGCCGAATATCTCCACGCCATAGGTCTGGCGGATATTGGAATGGACATACAGAAGCAGCACGGCCAGCGTGGTGGTCTTGATGCCTCCTGCCGTGGAGCCGGGGCTGCCGCCAATGAACATCAGCATGGCCGACAGGAACTTGCTCCCGTCCGTCAGGGCCGCCGTGTCCACATTGTTGAATCCGGCTGTCCTTGGCGTCACCGCGCTGAAAAAGCAGGCCAGGAACTTCTGCGAACCGTTCATCCCCACCAGGATGTTGTCCCGCTCCATCAGATAAAACAGGACGGTCCCACCTGCCAGCAGCACTGCCGTGGTGACCAGCACTATCTTGGTGTGGAGAAGGTAATGGCGGACATCCCACCGTTTCCTGTACAGGTCGTCCCACACAATGAATCCGATACCGCCGATGATTATCAGGGTGGAAATGGTCCCAATCACCACCCAGTCCCCTGCATAGGAGCACAGGGAGCTGTACTGCTCCGTATGTCCCATCAGATCAAATCCTGCATTACAGAACGCGGATATGGAATGGAATATGCCATACCAGGTGCCGCGGAACAGTCCGTACTGCGGAATGAAACGGAGGGACAATATGATGGCGCCAGCCCCCTCAAAAATCGCAGTTCCTATGATGATCCGTTTTGCCAGCTTCACCATGCCGCCAATCTGCAGCGTGTTGACGCTCTCTTCCATAAGTCCCCGTTCCTTTAACCCGATTTTGCGCCTCAGCACAATGGAGAGGAATATACCGATACTGATGAAGCCCAGCCCGCCCAGCTGGATCATGATCAGCAAAAGCGCCTGTCCAAACAGGCTCCACTGGGTCCAGGTGTCCGCCACCACCAGCCCGGTCACGCAGGTGGCGCTGGTAGCCGTAAACAGGCAGTTGAGGAACGGCTCGCCCTGTCCGTCCCTGCTGGATACCGGCAGCATCAGCAGCAGGGTTCCTGTCATGATTATCAGGAAGAATCCATATGCAATGAATTGTGTCTGTGATATATGTTTTTTTAAATGCTTCTGTTTAAAATCATACAGCTTCTCTTTCATGTTCCCCTCACTTAACCCTTTTGCGGGATATGGCACAGATTGATATCCCAAATCCCAGGGGCATTTTTATGGAAATCCTTCCCACGAACTGCATTGTATCACTTGTTTCACGGTATGTCTACCAGCAAATGACCGGTCCGGCTAAATTCCCGGAAATGTCCGGCTGAATCGTGCAGTCCAATCCTCCTGCCTCATGTCCGGAGCCGCCCTAAGGACTGCCATGCCATGAACAGGATGAACACCAGGAGGTTTACCACCACCACACTGGCCCCGGCCGGTGTTGAGAACTGATAGGAGGCCGTCATTCCTATTATGAAGCACAGGACGGACAATATACCCGCGGACACCACAACACTGCCAAAGCTTTTAAATACCCGCATGGAGGAAAGGCATGGGAAGATAATCAGGCTGGAAATCAGCATGGCGCCCATCATGCGCATGCCCAGCACGATGGTCACTGCCGTGAGCACGGCAATCACCACATTATAGAAGCCCACATTGACCCCGGTTGCCTTTGCAAAATTCTCGTCAAATGTAACTGCGAATATCTTATTGTAGCACACCAGGAACAGGATAAGCACCACCACCGACAGCACGGCAGACAGCGCCACATCCTCACGGCTCATGGCCAGGATGCTGCCGAACATATAACTGCTCACATCCGTGGTCAGCCCCGTGGTCAGGGAGGTGACTATGATGCCGATGGCCAGTGCGCTGGCAGATATCAGCGCAATGGCCGCATCGCTTTTTATCCTGCTGTTCTCCGTAATCCTCAGCAGGAAAAATGCCGCCAGGACCACCACCGGGATGGATACCTTCAGCGGGGACCAGCCCATGGCCAGGGCAACGGATAACGCTCCGAAGGATACATGGGAAAGCCCGTCCCCAATCATGGAATACCGTTTTAACACCAGGCTTACCCCCAGGAGCGAGGCGCACAGGGATACCAGCATCCCGCCCACAAGCGCCCTTACAAGGAAGGGGTATGATAACATTTCGCCGATGATATTCATTGTCTCTCCTCCTTCTTCTCAGCCGGATGTACGTGGAGCTTTGGCACATGGCAGCCTGCCGTGGGCTTGCACCGGCCCTGTTCCTTCTCATGGAAGAAATGGCCTGCCGCCTTGCTGTTCATATAGTCATGGGCAGGTCCGTAGAACATGACCCGCTTCTGTAAATGAAGGATTTTGTTGGCCTCCTCCACCGCATTCCTCAAATCATGGGAAACCATCAGGATGGCCACCCCGTCTTCCCGGTTCAGGCGCCGGAGCATGGCATAGAATTCCTGGATTGCCATCGGATCCAGGCCTGTAATGGGTTCATCCAGGATCAGCAGCTGTGTGGTGGCACACAAGGCCCTGGCAATCAGCACCCTCTGCTGCTGTCCACCTGACAGTTCACGGTAGCATAAATCCTTAAGGGGGGTGATGCCCAGCTTCTCCATGTTCGTTCCTGCAATCTCCTTTTCAACCCTGGAATAAAAGGGGTTCCACCCCCGCCTGCTGAGGCATCCGCTTAACACTACCTCCAGCACCGTGGCCGGAAAATCCTTCTGGGCAGCCGTCTGCTGGGGCAGGTATCCGATTCCCGAACCCTTCAGCTCATCGGATACCGTCAGCCTCCCTGCCGTGGGCTTTAAAAGGCCAAGAAGGCCCTTCATGAGCGTACTCTTGCCTGAACCATTTTCCCCAACGATACACAGGTAATCGCCGGGATTGACCTCCATGTCCACATCCACCACCGCGTCCTGGTTATCGTATCCAAAATCAACATGTTCACATTTAATTAAAGGTGTCATCTCATACCTCATCTTTTTCATTACTGCCAATACTACTCAAGGCCCTTCCTAAGGTTCTCCACATTCTGGTTCATCAGCTGAAGGTAGGTAACCCCTTCGTCAAACTGTTTCCTTGTCACATTATGGCAGGAATGGAGAAGGAGCGGAACCGCCCCGGTCTCCTCGCTGATGATTTCCGCCGTGCGGTGGCTGGACAGCTCCAGGTAATACACCCCGTGGATCTGTTCCTCCTTCACCTTGTCAATCAGGTAGGCGATGGTTTTGGCGCTTGGCTCCGTATCCGTGCTGCAGCCGGAAAATGCGGCCCTGTAGGAAAGCCCGTACTCGTCCGCAAAGTACCGGAACGGGAACTTGTCCGCAACCACGATCATATGGTTCCTTCCCTGCGCCACCACCTGCCTGAACCGTCCGTCCAGGTCCTTCAGTTCCTCAATGTAGGCATCCGCATTGGCCTTGAACCGGCCGCTGTCCTCTGGGGCGGCTTCCATCAGGGTCTGGCTGATGATCCTCACAATGGCCTGGGCGTTCACAGGTGAGGTCCAGATATGCTCATCATATTCAATATCCATCTCATGCCCGTCCCTGTCATCGTATGCATGCAGTTCCGGCACGCCTTCATGGTCCCCGTAAGCACTAGTGTCTTCCATGTATCCATGGCCGTCTTCCATGTGTCCGTGGGCGTCTTCACCAGGTTCATGGGCATTTCCCCCATGTACGTGGGCGTCTTCCCCATGCTCATGGGCATCCTCCATGCCCTCCACATGCTCCTCCTCCACCGCGTCCACGTAATCCATCATGGTGAGTATCTTCATATGGCTGGTATCCAGTGAATCCAGCACCTGTCCGACCCAGTGTTCCATCTCCCCGCCGTTGAGCACCAGCACGTCCGCCTCCTGCATGGCAATCATGTCCGCAGGCGTTGGCTCAAAGGAATGGCTGTCCATCCCGGCCGGGACAATCAGCTTCAGCTTCACCCTGTCCCCTGCAATCTGGCGCACAAAATCATAATAGGGGAAAATCGTGGTGACAACGCACAGACGGTCATCCGCCCCATCCCGGACCTCACCCCCATGGCTGCCGCCCCCAGGCCCTGTCCCCGGCCTGGCGCCGCACCCCCACGCGCCAAGGATGGTCCCGGCTGTCACAAGCAGCGCCATCAGCCAGGCCATCCTTTTTAGTTTCGTATTCTTTTCCCTATTCAATTCCATTCACATCCTTTATATACCGCACCACATCCACGGGATGGTCCGCTATCAGTTCCGGGTTAAATGCCTCCAGCTCTTCCCTGTCCCTGAAGCCCCATGTGACACCCACCGTATCCACCTGGGCGTTCTTACCGGTGCGCATGTCCGTATTGGTGTCCCCCAGATACAGCACCTCTTCCCGGTCCACACCCAGTTCCTCCATCAGTGCCCACACGCCGTCCGGGGACGGTTTTTTCCTGATTCCCTTGTCCTCGCGCTCCCCATAGACCAGGTCGAACCTGCCCTTTCCGAATACGCCCTCCACATTGTCCAGGGTCCTTGGATGGGGCTTGTTGGACAGCACCGCTGTTTTTATATGGTTCTCCTTCAGGAAATCCAGCAGTTCCATGATTCCGTCATACGCCTTTACACGGTACATACAGCACCCTTTGAAAATCTCCGGATACAGATTCACTGCCTCCCCGTAATGTTCAAGCTTACTGTCCCCGCAGGCCTCCAGGGCGCGCTCCAGCAGCTTCTTATATCCATCGCCCACGAAAACACGGCACTCATCCACTGAAACCTGCCTCATCCCCCACTTCTCCAGGGACAGGTTCACAGACCTCTGGATTGCATATATGGAATTAACAAGTGTCCCGTCCAAATCAAAAATACAGCATTTATACATTATGGTTTCCATCCCTTTCCATTCATATACTCCGGTTTTCAGCACAAAGTACATCATAGCACAATTCCCTCTGTTTGACCAGTACCACCCATATACAGGTCTGCCCGCGGGCATGCATTTGACACCCATCCGTCCCCATGCTATACTTTTCCCATAACAAACACACCAGCAGTTTACAAATTTAAAGGAGCACATTATGAGTAACCCTTATGTAATAACCTGTTGTTCCACTGCAGACATGCCCGGGCACTACCTGGCAGAACGGGAAATCCCTTATGCCTGCTTCCATTTCAGGATGGAAGATAAAGAATATGATGATGATTTAGGCAAATCCATTTCACTTGAGGAATTTTATCAAAGAATCCGTGACGGCGCCATGCCCACCACGTCCCAGGTGAATCCCGAACAGTATGAGGCCATGTTTGAGCCAATATTAAAAGAAGGAAAGGATATCATCCACCTGACCCTGTCCACCGGTATATCCGGAACCTATAATTCCGCTGTCATTGCCAGGGACGAGATGTTGGAGCGCTATCCTGAACGCCGCATCGAGATAATCGACTCCCTGACAGCTTCCGTGGGATACGGTCTTTTGCTGGATACGGCCTGGGAGAGGATGCAGGCCGGAGCGGATTATGAAGAACTGGTTTCCTGGATCAAGGAACATAAGTTACAGCTGCACGGATGGTTCTTCACAACCGACTTAAGCCACCTGAGGAGAGGCGGCAGGATATCGGCCTCCGCGGCCTTTTTCGGCAACATGCTGAACATATGTCCGCTGATGAATATCAATCATGAGGGAAAACTGATTCCCCGGGACAAATTCCGGGGCAGGAAGAAGGTAATAAGAGAACTGGCCGAACGGATGAAGCTCCATGCCCTGGACGGCACCGGATATTCCGGCAGATGTTTTATCTGCCACTCCTCCTGCCCCGAGGACGCCGCGGCCGTGGCATCCCTGATTGAGGAGAACTTTCCCAATCTGGACCAGAAGCCGTTCCTGGCGGAAATAGGAACCGTAATCGGCTCCCACACAGGTCCCGGCACAGTGGGTATATTCTTCTGGGGCGATAAGAGGACGGATTAAGTCTTACCCTTCCTTCCCGGCCATGACATACAGGGCCGCGAATCCCAGGGCTGCGGCAATCACGCCGTACACAACATCAATGCCCTGGGGTATGCCTGGAAACAGTTCGGGAAGGGAACCGAACATAAAGCCCAGGATGATAAGGTAAGTGGGCTGGGGATGGCGCTGCATCAGCCCCTCCAGCACCTTGGCCGTAAGGAATATGCCGCCCAGCACGCCTGCGCCAAGTGGAATCAGGGGCAGGATGTTCAGGGTGCTTATGTTCTTTATGATGCCCTCATAGATTCCCAGCATATATAACATCTGGGACACGCTGATTCCCGGAAGCACCAGGCCCACCGCGATGATCACGCCGCCTGCAAGCTGAATCAGGACAGCGCCGGGGCCAAAGCTTCCGTCCGGTGCAAACAGCCCGGCCGGGAGCAGGGCCAGGATGACCACCCCAAGGATCCCTATAATAGGATAGGCAACCGCTCCAAGGCTGATCCTCCTGATACCGGCCTCCCTGTATATCATGGGCACACCCCCGGCCACTGCACCCAGGAAGAAGAAGCGGAGGGGCACATCTGCCCTGGTGGTGAACAGGAAGCTTATGAACCTGGAAAACAGCACCATACCCACTCCCGCCCCCAGGACGAAACGCACCAGGAAGGACATGCTCTTTCCCGGATTCCTGAAAAATGAACTGACCGAGGAAATCAGCCGGTCATAGACCCCCAGTATCATTGCCATGGAACCGCCGCTGACGCCCGGCACGGTCATGGTGCCGCCAATCCACATTCCTTTTAATATCGTAATCAGATTATCCCTATCCATTCTCAAGCTCCTTTTTCCGTTATCTGGTCCATTGTACCCTATTGAATACAAAATGGGAATTAATTTTCTGTATATATTATGCCTGAAAATGCCCTCTTATTGCTGCTTTTCCAAACTGTCTGCGCCGCAGACCGCAAAAAGCCCCGGAACATATAGGCTCCAGGGCATTTTCAGGGAATATGATTATATAGGAATGATGGTTATGTACGGATGGTCCTGTTTAGAATCCCATTCCGTAGGAAAATCCGTTGCTGCAGGACCCGGTGCTGCAGCCGCTGCCCTGGCAAGTACTGCCTGTGCAGTTACCGCCCGCACAGCCTGGATTCAGGCCGCACTGTGAACCGCCTGCGCTTACGCCCATACGGCTTAAGATGGCATCCAGCTCCTGTCCGCCGTTCTGATAGCAGACAGCCTGGGGGCAGTTGGCGGTGTCATAGAGCGCTGCGTTGTACTGATTCATATTTGCCATATTGGTGCCGCATACATTGCCTAACAGGGCTGCTGCGGCCATGGTTGAAACTGGTAACATAGTTTTGTCCTCACTTTCCCATTTTAAAATGTTACAAATGTATTTCTTTTTTGTTACAAAACTATATTACCACAATTAGGATTCCTTGTGTCAGGGAGTAATTGGGGGATTTCCCAGAATATGGGAGACAAGATTCGATTTATTTTTAGTTATATTTGTCCCACTGCGTGAATATATTTTTACTATTATGTAACCGACCCTGTATCAAGGCAGGCTGCAGGCGGTTACTATTATATGACAGGGGATTTTACATTATGCTAAATAACGTCAAGAAAAACGTAAGTACATCATTTCCATTTCTCAGGTCCGACCGCCACTTTGCCCATACGCAGGAAATATTCGATACCGTCCAGACCATGAACATAAGCCAGACACTGAATTTTTCCATCCTGCTCATCCTCATGGAGCTGGGCAACCTGATCAGCTACTGGGCCGTGGACATAAGAAGCCGTCTTATCTCCCCCACCAGCTTCGCCATACTCATATTCCTCCTGTACATGGGCTTTAATATATTTTACTGCGATTATCTGCTGGGACTGGAGCGCAATGGGCGGACCAGGAAGCTGCTCCAGTGCCACACCTATTCCTTTACCATCATGTTCAGCCTGTTCTGTCTCTGCATGAACTACCTCTGCCTGAAGGGCAGGATGAGTGCGGAAAGCGTGCTCCTGTTCTATATTTACCTGGCGGCAGGCCCTATCTATACGTACAAGGAAGCCCTGGCAGCCATTGTCACCACCGGTGCGCTGGCCCTTCCTTCTTTTGTTGCCCAGAAAGCGCCTGTGTCCATGTACTCCAACATGTTCCTGTACAGCTTCACCAGCCTGTTCCTGTCACAGATGCGCTGCCGCATCACGGGAAACAACCTGAGGCTTTTAAGGGAAGCCTGGGACGAACAGGTATATCTCCAGGACCGGGCTGACAACGACCCCCTGACCCAGGTCCTTAACCGCAGCGGTTTTTCCGTGCGGCTGGAACAGCTGATTCCCGCTGCCATCCAGCTCTATGTGCCCATCGCCGTCATCATGGTGGACATCGACTATTTCAAGCAGTACAACGACACCTTCGGCCATATGGCCGGGGATGAATGCCTGAAAAAGGTGGCTGCTGCCCTGGCTTCCCGCATCCACCAGGGCAGGGATTTAATCTGCCGTTTCGGCGGGGAGGAATTCCAGATCCTTCTGTATGGGATTAAGCCCGAGGACGCCCTCCACGCTGCCGACCGCCTCCGCCAGGCCGTGGCCGACCTGAAGCTGCCCGCCGCCGACAGACGCACGGCTCCCTATGTCACCATCAGCGTAGGCGTCTCCAGCGCGGTCCCTTCCTCCATGGAGACATATAACGGCATGATAAAGGCAGCCGACGATGAACTGTATTACGCCAAGAATCACGGCAAGAACATGGTGTCCTTCCGGGAACTGCCGCCCGAAAAGGAATCCGTCCCAAGTTCCGTATCCGTAACCCGGTGCATGGCCGTATCATGTGAGCTGCCCAGATCATGATATTATTTTACAAAAATGCTCTCCGCATAGTTGACGGAAGCCATTGCGTCCCTGCAGTACATGTCCGCATCAATGGTCCTGGCATATTCTTCCGTTAGGACCGCCCCTCCGACCATGACCCTGGCCCATGGCGCGGCTGTCCTCAGCCTGCGTATGGTCTCCTCCATGCTTGGGACCGTGGTGGTCATCAGGGCGCTGAGTCCCACAAGCTGAACCTTCCTGCCCATGGTTTCCTCCACTATCCGCTCCGGAGGCACGTCCTTGCCCAGGTCCACCACCTCATATCCGTAGTTGTCTAACAGTACCTTCACGATATTCTTGCCAATGTCATGGATATCGCCTTTTACCGTTGCAAGTACGATGGTTCCCTTTTTCTCCTGTACCTGGCCCTTGGCGTCCATCTTTGTCTTGATGACCTCAAAGGCTGCTTTTGCCGCTTCCGCGCTCATGAGAAGCTGCGGGAGGAAGATGGTTCCCTTCTCAAATCCCTTTCCCACCCGGTCCAGGGCCGGGATCATCTGTTCATTGATGATTCCCAGGGGTTCCTTTTCCTCCAAAAGCGCGGTGACCGCCTGATGGGCCGCATCCTTCAGCCCCCGCTCAATGGCCGCGGACAGGGAGCAGTCCGTGCTTTCCCCTGCTGCGGCAGTCCCGCCTTTTCCTATGGTCTGTCCCAGACCGGCGGACTGGCCGCTGTATACGCCGATGTACTGGCTGCACTGGGCATCCCTGTCCATAAGGGCATTGAAGCTGTAGAATGCCCGCATCATGGCTTCCGAATTAGGATTGATGATGGCTGCGTTTAAGCCCGCCTCCATGGCCATGGTAAAGAATGCGGCGTTGATGATTTCCCGTTGAGGCAGTCCGAAGGAAATGTTGGAAACTCCCAGGATGGATCTGCCTCCCAGTTCATCCCGGATACGGCGGAGCGTGTCCAGGGTGGTCAGGGCGCCTTTGCTGTCTGAACTTACCGTCATGCAGAGGCCGTCCAGTATGATATCCTCGGCCCCGATGCCATAGGACGCGGCCGTGTCTATAATCTTGCGCCCCACTTCAATCCGCCCTCCGGCTGTCTCCGGGATCCCGCCTTCATCCAGGCACAGGCCCACCACCACGCCGCCGTACTTTGCCACCAGCGGGAATACCTGGTGCATGACCTCTTCCTTGCCATTGACCGAATTAATCAGGGGCTTTCCATTATATACCCGCATGGCCCGCTCCATGGCTTCTATATCCGACGTGTCAATCTGAAGCGGCAGGTCTATGATGCTCTGAAGCTCCTTCACCACTTCCTCCATCATGGATGGTTCGTCAATCCCCGGCAGGCCCACATTTACATCCAGCACATCCGCGCCATTATCCTGCTGGCTTACGCCCTCCCTCAGGATGTATTCCAGGTCATGGTCCCTCAGGGCCTGTTTGAACTTGGATTTACCCGTGGGATTGATGCGTTCCCCGATGATTACGGTTTTCCCGCCGATTACCACTGCCTGGGCATAGGAAGAAATGACGGTGCGCTTCTTAGGCTTTGGCAGGCGGACAGGAATATCCCTGCAGCGTTTAACGGTTTCCCGTATGTGCGCCGGGGTGGTACCGCAGCATCCGCCCACCACGGCGGCCCCCAATTGAGCGATTTCCTCCATGGCAAGGGCAAACTGCTTCTCATCAATATCATAGACCGTCCTGCCCTCCTCGCTTCTTGGGAGGCCCGCATTGGGGTTCACCAGCACGGGAAGGGAGGTCACCTTCATGATGTCCCTGAGGATTTCCTTCATCTGCACAGGGCCAAGGCCGCAGTTGATTCCCAGGGCATCCACCCTCAGTCCCTCCAGCAGGGCCACGGTGGACTCCACATTGCCCCCGGTCAGAAGTTTTCCCTTCTCATCGTATATGACCGTTGCAAACACAGGAAGGGGTTCCCCATCCTCCCGGCTTATGCCTGCTTCCTTTGCAGCCAGCACAGCCGCCTTTAATTCATAGCTGTCGCTCATGGTCTCAATCAGGATAAGGTCAGCGCCTGCCTTTGCACCCGCGGTGACAACCTCTTTATAAAGGCTGACCGCTGCCTCAAACTCCAGGTCCCCCAGCGGTTTCAGCAGCTTTCCCGTGGGGCCCAGGTCCAGCGCCACATATCCGTGTCCTGCCTCCTCCACCGCTGCCCTGGCATGGCCCACTGCCGCTGCCACGATTTCCTCCAGGTTATCCCTGTACTTCAGCCCATTAGCCCCAAATGTATTGGTGGTCATGATATCGGCCCCTGCCGCCAGGTACTGTCTGTGGATGTCCCTGAGCACCTCGGGGTGTGTCAGGTTCCACAGCTCCGGCAGTTCCCCTGCCTTAAGGCCCTGGGCCTGAAGCAGGCTTCCCATGCCGCCGTCACAGAACAGGCGGCGCACTTTCATTTCCTCTAATATTCTCATTGTCAGTCCTCGCAAGCTAATATATCCTGTACCAGGATGTCCACATGCTCCTCACTGGTAATCCAGCTGGTGCAGAGGCGTATGGCCGTGTGGCTGTCATCCACGCGTCCCTGATGGGTGTAGCTGAACCTTCCCTCCCACTGCTTAAGCACCTTGTCCGGCATGATGGGGAATACCTGGTTCGTGGTATTGTATACCAGGAACGGGTATCCCTTATCCGTACAGGCCTTTCTGATCCTGTCCGCCAGACGGTCCGCGTGCCTGCCCAACTCCATGTACAAACCGTCCCTTAGAAGTTCTGAGAACTGGATTCCCAGAAGGCGTCCTTTGGCCAGCATTCCGCCTCTCTGCTTGATATGATAGCGGAAATCTGACTTAAGCTCCTGGTTCAGGATGACCACCGCCTCGCCGAACAGGGCGCCCACCTTGGTGCCTCCGATATAAAACACATCGCAGTTGGCAGCCAGCACCGGAAGGTCCACGTCATTGCCCTCGGCCATAAGGCCGTAGGCCAGGCGCGCCCCGTCCACAAACAGGTACAGCCCGTACTTCCTGCATACACCGTAAAGCGCTTCCAGCTCCGCCCTTGTGTAAATGGTCCCCAGCTCCGTGGGGTTGGATATATACACCATCTTGGGCTGTACCATGTGCTCAAAGCTCTCGTCGTGGATGTGTTCCAGGTAAAGCGTCTCCACCTGGCCGGCGCTTATCTTGCCATCCTCCGACGCAAGGGCCAGGACCTTGTGTCCGGTTGCCTCAATGGAACCTGTCTCATGGACATTAATATGGGCGGACACAGCGCCCACAACGCCCTGATGGGGCCTGAGGGCAGATGCAATCACCGTCATGTTGGCCTGGGTCCCGCCCACCAGGAAGTGCACGTCAGCATCTTCCCGTTTACAGAGTCCCCGGATGATGGAGGCAGCCTCCTCACAATAGTGGTCCTCCCCGTATCCGGGCGTCTGTTCCAGGTTTGTCTCCATCAGTTTCCTGAGGATGCGCTCATGGGCGCCCTCACTGTAATCGCAGTTAAAACGAATCATTTTCTTTCCTCTCCTTTTCCCTTTCATGGTACAGGTCCCTACCGCCTGTACGCGCAGTCCTTCTTCCCACATGCCTCGCAGCCCTTCACATCACAGCGGTACGGCTTCCTGCTGGCGCCTATCACGGCCGTGACGGATTTGGAAGGCATCATGAGAAGGCTGTCCGTAAGCTTGATGCCGATGCGCTTGCCTGCCTCCAGACAGTCTAACAGCCGGCTCTGGCAGTCCAGCGGGAAATCTCCGTAGCCCGGACTGAACCTTGGGCGCAGATACCAGCCGTCCGCCTCGTAATCCTCCTTCAGGCCGGCGCAGACCTGGTCGCAGTATTCCTCTATCATGGCAGTGGCAGCGGCCTGCATGATAACGGCCTTGCTTATCTGGAGACGGTTATACTTCCCAATCAGATGGTCCGCCCCCGTGCCCAGGGTGGCTGCGAATACAAGGATCCTGCCGCAGTCCGCCAGGTTTCTTGCCAGGTTCCTGCTCCTTGTAAGGAAGACCCCGGCATCCACCAGGCCGTCCTGCCCCAGGGCCAGGGGATAATCCCGGCACAGATGCAGGGGCCTGGCTTCCCGGCCAAGTTCCCCGATGCACTGTTCCACCAGGTCCATCACCCGTTCATCCGCTTCATGCCTTCCATATCCCAGATACCGCAGTACTTCCCCCCTGTCAATATCCCGTATCTCCATCCAATCCTCCTATGGCGTGCATGTGTACTCATTTCCAAGTATTTCTGAAAGATTCTCCTTGATTTTCCCGGCCACATCCGGCTTGTTCATGGAATAGATGTGGATTCCGTTGACCCCGTTGGCAATCAGGTCGATGATCTGGTCCGTTGCATAGGCAATACCCGCCTGCTTCATGGCAGCCGGATAATCCCCGAACCGGTCCACGATGGACATGAACCTGGACGGCAGGTACGTGCCGGACATCTGTGTGATACGCTTGATCTGTTTCGCATTGGTAACCGGCATGATCCCGGCAATGACAGGGACCGTGATTCCCTTTTCCCGGATGCGGTACAGATAGCTGTACAGGATGCTGTTATCAAAAAACATCTGGGTGGTCACGAAATCGCAGCCAGCCTCCACCTTCTGTTTCAGATAGTCCATGTCCACCGACTTGTTGGCGGATTCCACATGGCCCTCCGGATAGCAGGCAGCGCCGATGCAGAAATCCCCCGACTGTTTGATTTCCCGGATCAGTTCGGACGCATAGTGGTAAACCTTGGGGGTCTGTCCGTTTTCAGGGATATCCCCCCTGAGGGCCAGTACATTCTCAATCCCATGTGCCTTCAGCTCCTTAAGCACCCCCTGTACCTTCTCCCTGGTGGATGACACACAGGTCAGATGGGCCAGGGGCGTCACGCCGTACTCCTTGATGTCCGAGGCAATGCCCACCGTATAATCGCTGGTGCCCCCGCCTGCGCCGTATGTAACACTCATAAATGCCGGCTTAAGCTTGGCAATCTCTTTTGCCGCCTTCTCCACCGTATTATAGTTATCTTCTGTCTTAGGAGGAAATACCTCAAAAGACAGGGTGGGCTTCCCCTGTGCCAGTATATCCCGAATCTTCATAATCGCTCTGCCTCTCTTTACTCAAAATGCCCCGGCCCCCTTTTCTGATTCAGGATTGCCGGAGCATGGATACACAGTGCATGTGCGCTGCTGCATGATACAGCAGCCACGTGCACTTACTATTTACATCTCAACCGTCACTTTTTTCAGGTGCCAGATATCCCTTACATACTCCTCAATGGTCCTGTCGGATGTAAACTTACCGCTGTCAGCCACATTGAGGATGGCTGCCTTGGCCCACCAGTTCTCATCCCTGTATGCCTTATCCACCTTGGCATGGGCCTCTGCATAGGAACGGAAATCCTTCAGGATGAAGTAGGTATCCGCCTTATCGCTGCTCTTGGTATTCAGCAGGGAGTTATAGATATCCCGGAACAGCTCAGGGTTATCCGGCGCATAGTAGCCGTTAATCAGCTGCATCAGCACCCTGCGGATTTCCTGGTCATTGTTAAAGATATCCATTGGATAATATCCGCCGTTATTCTCATAATTAATGACCTCATCCGATGACATGCCGAAGATGAAGGCATATTCGCTGCCCACTTCCTCAACAATCTCCACATTGGCCCCGTCCATGGTGCCCAGTGTCAGGGCGCCGTTAAGCATGAACTTCATGTTGCCCGTGCCCGAAGCCTCCTTGCTGGCCGTGGAAATCTGCTCACTCACATCAGCAGCCGCAAAGATAAGCTCTGCGTTGCTTACCCTGTAATCCTCAATGAATACCACCTTAATCTTGCCTCCGATGGACTTGTCATTGTTGATTACATCCGCCACGGAATTGATTAACTTGATGGTCAGCTTGGCGCGCTTATAACCGGCCGCCGCCTTGGCGCCGAAAATGAATGTCCTGGGCACCATATCCATGTCCGGATTATCCTTTAACTGGTTATACAGATACATCACATGCAGGATGTTCATCAGCTGGCGCTTATATTCGTGAAGCCTCTTTACCTGTACGTCAAAGATGGAACGGGGGTCCACCTCAATCCCGTTGTGCTCCTTGATATATCTGGCCAGTCGGATCTTGTTCTGGTACTTGATGTTCATGAATTCCTGCTGGCACTTTTCATCGTCCGCATAAATCTCCAGCTTCTTGATATGGGGAAGGTTGGTAATCCACTCATCCCCAATCTTGGAGGTCACCCAGTCAGCAAGCAGGGGATTGCCGTGGAGCAGGAACCTTCTCTGGGTAATGCCGTTGGTCTTGTTGTTGAACTTCTCCGGCATCATCTGATAGAAATCCTTTAATTCCTGGTTCTTAAGGATCTCGGTGTGCAGCCTGGCAACGCCGTTGACGGAAAAGCTGGCTGCAATAGCCATATAAGCCATCTTCACCTGTCCGTCGTAGATGATGGACATCTTGCGCAGCTTCTCCTGGTTGCCCGGATACATGGACTGGATCTGGTTCTGGAACCTGCGGTTGATTTCCTCCACGATCTGGTAAATCCTTGGAAGCAGCCGTGAGAACAGCTCTATGGGCCATTTCTCCAGGGCCTCTGACATGATGGTGTGGTTGGTGTACGCACATGTCTTGGTGGTCACCTCCCATGCCTCATCCCAGTTAAGGCCTTCCTCATCCAAAAGGATACGCATCAGCTCAGGGATTGCAACCGTGGGGTGGGTATCGTTCAGCTGGAACGCCACCTTCTCATGGAACCTGCGGATATCGTCATGTTTTTCCTTATACTTTGTGATTGCCCTCTGCACGCTGGCGGAGATGAAGAAATACTGCTGTTTCAGGCGCAGTTCCTTGCCCGCATAGTGGTTGTCGTTGGGATACAGCACTTCCACGATGGTCTTGGCAAGGTTCTCCTGCTCCACTGCCTTCTGGTAATCGCCCCGGTCAAAGGAATCCAGGTTAAATGTATTCACCGGCTCCGCATCCCAGATACGCAGGGTATTCACCACGTTATTGCCGTAACCGATTACCGGCAGGTCGTAGGGCACGGCGCGGACCGTCTGATAGCCGTCCTGCACGAAATGGTTGGCGCCGTTCACATTCTCAATGCGCACATAGCCGCCGAACTTAACTTCCTGCGCATACTCCGGGCGGCGGATTTCAAATGGGTTGCCGTCCTTCAGCCATTCATCCGGCACCTCAATCTGGTAGCCGTTCTCAATCTTCTGTTTGAACATACCGTAGCGGTAGCGGATGCCGCAGCCGTAAGCAGGATATCCCAGCGTCGCAAGGGAATCCAGGAAACACGCGGCCAGACGTCCCAGACCGCCGTTGCCAAGGGCAGCGTCCGGTTCCTGGTCCTCAATCAGGTTTAAATCAAATCCCAGTTCATCCAGCACTTCCTTAATCTCATCATGGGCGCATATGTTGATGATGTTGTTGCCCAGGGCGCGGCCCATCAGGAATTCCATGGACAGGTAGTATACTGTCTTTGTATCTTTCTTTTCATACTCTTTGTGGGTTGCTATCCACTCGTCGATGATAACATCCTTTACCGCATAGGCAACCGCCTGGAATACCTGCTGGGGCGTAGCCTCGTCAATGGTACGGCGGAACATGTTCTTCACGTTGTCTATCACGCTGCGCTTGAATGTGACTTTATCAAATCCTTTATTCATCGGCACAATCCTCCCTATCCTCATATAGGCGGGGTTTTTTAACCCCGCCTCCCATATTAACATTATTTCATGGTCTTTTCAACACCAAGCATGACTTTTTCGCCGTTGATGCCCCACTCCTTGGCATAGCCGCCCATCCTTCCAAGGAAGATGGTATCAGCCATTACCTCGGCCTTAATCTGGTCTGCATTGGCCTTCAGAAGCTCTGCAATCCTGTCATTGTCATCCTGGTAAACAGCGATATGGTCCATGACCTCAAAACCTGCTTCCTTACGCATGGTCTGGATCTTGCTGATGATCTCGCGGACAAAGCCTTCCTCAACCAGCTCCGGTGTCAGGTTGGTATCCAGCACCACGGTCAGGTAGTTGTCCTCTTCCGTCACATATCCGTCCTTCTGTGATACGTCAATCAGAAGGTCGTCCTTTGTCAGCACCACTTCCTGCCCTGCGAAGTCAAAGGTCAGGGCGCCGCTTTCATTCAGCGTATCCATGGCGGCGCTGCCGTCAATATCCGTAAGGGCCTGGCGGATCTGTCCCAGGAGCTTCCCGTACTTGGGTCCCACCGTCTTAAGCTGGGGCTTAAAGGTATAGGAGGTAAATTCCCTCACATCATCGGAGAAGGCCACTTTCTTCACATTCAGCTCATCCTCAATGATCTTCACATAGAACTCGGACAGGGCGTGGTCAGCCTTGATATACATCTGGGCAATGGGCTGGCGGTTCTTGATGTTGGCGGCATTCCTTGCGGCGCGGCCCATGACCACGGCCTTTAAGACCTCATCCATGTCCTGCTCCAGGCTGGTGTCAATCCAGGCTTCCTGCACCTCAGGGAAGTCGCACAGGTGAACGCTTTCAGGCGCATCCGCATCAATCTTCCTGACAATGTTCTGGTAAATCTGCTCTGTCATGAACGGGATCATGGGCGCCGCTGCCTTGGCAACCGTCACAAGGGCGGTATAGAGGGTCATGTAAGCATTAACCTTATCCTGCTCCATGCCCTTGGCCCAGAAACGCTCGCGGCTTCTGCGCACATACCAGTTGCTCATGTCGTCCACAAACTCCTGCAGTGACCTTGCGGCCTCGGGAATCTGGTAATTCATCAGGTTATCATCCACACATTTAACCATGGAGTTCATCTTGGAAAGCAGCCACTTATCCATGACAGGAAGCTTATCGTACTCCAGGGTGTGCTTTGTGGCGTCGAAATTATCAATATTGGCATAGAGTACCCAGAATGCATAGGTATTCCACAGGGTGCCCATGAACTTGCGCTGTCCTTCGGTCACGGCCTTGTCCTGGTATCTCTTGGGAAGCCAGGGCGCGCTGCAGGTATAGAAGAACCAGCGGATGGCATCCGCGCCATGGGCTGCCAGGGTATCAAAGGGATCTACCGCATTGCCCTTGGACTTGCTCATCTTCTGTCCGTTCTCATCCAGTACCAGGCCCATGACAACAACATTTTCATAAGGCGCCTTGTTAAAGAGCAGGGTGGATTCAGCCAGCAGGGAATAGAACCATCCGCGGGTCTGGTCCACTGCCTCGGAGATGAACTGTGCCGGGAACTGTGATTCAAACAGTTCCTTATTCTCAAATGGATAGTGGTGCTGTGCAAATGGCATGGCGCCGGAGTCAAACCAGCAGTCAATGACCTCGGGAACGCGCTTCATAAGCCCGCCGCACTTGGGACACTTGATATTCACATTGTCGATATACGGACGGTGAAGCTCGATATCCTCCGGACAGTTGTCGGACATGCTCTTTAACTCTTCAATGCTTCCGATGGAATGCTGGTGTCCGCACCCGCACTCCCAGATATTAAGAGGCGTTCCCCAATACCGGTTCCTGGAAATGCCCCAGTCCTGGATATTCTCCAGCCAGTCGCCGAAACGGCCCTTGCCGATGGCGTCAGGCACCCAGTTAATGGTATTGTTGTTGCGGATCAGATCCTCCTTCACGGCAGTCATCTTGATGAACCAGGATTCCCTTGCATAGTAAATCAGCGGTGTGCCGCATCTCCAGCAGTGGGGATAGCTGTGTTCAAAAGCAGGGGCTGAGAACAGAAGCCCCCTTGACTTCAGGTCCTTTAACACCAGCGGGTCCGCGTCCTTGACAAAGGTGCCTGCAAATGGTGTCTCGCTTGTCATATCACCCTTTGCGTCCACCAGCTGTACAAAGGGAAGGTCGTATCTGCGTCCCACATTGGCATCGTCCTCACCGAATGCAGGGGCGATGTGTACGATTCCCGTACCGTCCGTCAGTGTTACGTAGGTGTCGCACACCACGTAATATGCTTTCTTGTGCTGCTTCTCAGCAAGGGGCACGGAGCACCCGTACAGAGGCTCGTATTCCTTATATTCCAGGTCCTTGCCCTTGTAACTCTCAAGCACTTCGTAATCCTCGCCCAGCACAGTGGCGGCCAGGGCCTGGGCAATATAATAGGTATAGCCGTCCCCGGTCCTTACCTTCACATAATCCTCCACCGGGTTCACGCAGAGGGCCAGGTTGCTTGGAAGGGTCCAGGGCGTGGTGGTCCATGCCAGGATATAGGCATCCTCGTCCTTTACCTTAAACCGCGCAATGGCGGAACGTTCTTTTACATCCTTGTAACCCTGGGCAACCTCATGGGAGGAAAGGGGGGTCCCGCAACGCGGACAGTAGGGAACCACCTTAAAGCCCTTGTATAAAAGGCCCTTGTCCCAGATCTGCTTCAACGCCCACCACTCAGATTCAATGAAATCATTCTCATAAGTCACATATGGGTCATCCATATCAGCCCAGAAACCGACGGTGTTAGAGAAATCCTCCCACATGCCTTTGTATTTCCAGACGCTTTCCTTACACTCCCTGATGAACGGCTCCAGCCCGTACTGTTCAATCTGGTCCTTGCCGTCCAGTCCCAGTTTCTTCTCCACTTCCAGCTCCACGGGGAGTCCGTGGGTATCCCATCCCGCCTTACGCGGCACCATGTAGCCTTTCATGGCCCGGTATCTCGGGATCATGTCCTTGATGACACGGGTTTCCACGTGGCCGATATGGGGCTTGCCGTTGGCGGTGGGCGGTCCGTCATAGAACACGTAAGGCTTGCAGCCCTCGCGCATCTTGATGCTCTTCTCGAAGATGTGCTCATCTTCCCAGAATTTTTCCACTTCTTTTTCTCTTTCCACAAACTTAAGGTCTGTGGAGACTTTGTCATACATCCTTGGATTCCTCCATTCCTAGTTTTATATACTCTGGTATGTGCTGTGTTATATGGATTCATATAAAAAAGGCTTCCGTCCCGAACAGGACGAAAGCCGTAAATAACTCCTTCGTTTAACCACCTATTACTGCATACCATCATATGAGTCCCTTTAACGCAGGAATTGCGTCCCGGCTTACCATGCGGCGTGTCCATGCATCCCCTGGATGCCTGCGGACCTTGTCCCATCTTCTCAGCCGGACAGCTCCGGAGTGATATTCAGTCCTGCATTACTGGCACCGGGCTTCCACCATCCCCGGCTCTCTGAGGCGTTCCTGCAGACCTACTGTCTCCTTCACAGCTTTTACCATTTAACTTCTTTATTATAATAATGCCTTGGGGAAATGTCAACCTTAACCGCAATTTTAATCACACACAGCCCTTGTCCGGTGTAATTATTCTGTTACAATCCATCATATACTGTTGACAAATACAACTGACGGCGTTAATATTATACACTATAAATATTTAACATTGTTAACTATTTTTCCAAAAGGAGGAAAAACATGTCGGATGAACGGAATGAGAAAATACTTCAGTCAGAGCTGATGCAGATCATGCAAAGGATGAAGAAAATCAGGCTGAATATCTTATCCGAGCAGGTGATTTATTCGGAATATTATGCATTGGAACAGATTGACCGGTATGTGAAGGAACATCCGGGTTCCATCGGCATCTATGTGTCGGAGCTGGCCGAAAGCATGAAGATTGTGCCCTCTTCCGCCTCCCGCCTGCTTAACACCATGGAGGGAAAAGGACTTATAACAAGAAAAGTCGACACCGGAAGCAGGAGGAATATTTTCGTATGCCTGACGCCTGCGGGCAGGGATATCCTGACCAGCACGGCCCGGGATATGGATCTTCTGAAATCACAGATCATACGGAGGATGGGACCGGAGGATATATCCCGGCTCATCGGACTCTGGGGAAAGCTGGCCGATATCATGGAGGACGAGATGCACCAGCTTCTGGAGCGCAGGAAAAAGAGAACGGAGGAACGGCCATGAGACGCAGCTGCATTACCATTGAACGTCAATATGGAAGCGGAGGACGGGAAGTTGGACGGATCCTGTCCCATAAGCTCGGAATCCCTTTTTATGACGGGGAACTGCTGCTTCTGGCAGCGGAGCGGTTCGGGCTGAATCCCGGGGTCCTGAAGGAAAAGGATGAAAAACGCAGCGGAAGCCTGCTCCACGACATTGCCGTGTTTGCGGGCAGCATGCAGGATTACGGGCGGATGTTTGAGCCTTACCAGCAGTTTGAGGCGGTCAGTGAGACCATACGGCGGCTGGCCATGGAAGGTCCCGGGATCTTCATCGGAAGGTGTGCGGACACAGTCCTGAAAAATGTGTGCGGTTCCCTGAACATTTTCATCTATGCGTCCTCCATGGAGGAACGGATACAGCGGATCCATCATACGGACCATGTGCCCTTAAAGAACATCGAAGCCTATATCCGGCGCAAGGACCAGCAGAGAAGGGAATATTATAAGATGTTTGCTGAAAAGGAATGGGGCAGGATGGAAAACCATGACATCTGCCTGAATACCAGTTCCTTCGGATATGAAGGATGTGCCGATATTATAGCTGCCATGGCTGACAGAGCATCCGGCAGCAGGAAGAAGGAATAAGTTGAGTGTACTTTTTCGATATTTCAAACCATATACACTGTACATACTGCTGGCCATCGTGCTCCTCTTTGGCCAGGCATCATGCGACCTGGCGCTGCCGGACCTGATGTCCGATATTGTAAATGACGGCATCACCACGGGCAACACCTCCTATATCGTGGGCACCGGCTTCAAGATGCTGGGAGTCGCCCTGATCAGCGCGTGCTGCACCGTCACGGTGGGTTTCTTAGGAGCCAGGGCAGCTGCAGGCGTCTGCCGCGGACTGCGCCGGGATGTATTCATATCCGTGGAAGGGTTCTCCAATGCGGAGCTGGACCGTTTCTCCACCTCCTCCCTCATTACCAGGACCACCAATGACATCACCCAGATACAGATGCTGATTGTCATGATGATACGCATGGTGTTCTATGCGCCCATCATGGCTGTGGGCGGCATCCTCCACGCCCTGGCCAAGGATAAATCCATGTCGTGGATCATCGCCCTGGCCGTGGTCCTGCTGTTTACCGTGGTGTTCTCCATGTTCAGCCTTGTGATGCCAAAATTCCAGGTGGTACAAAAGCTCATCGACCGCTTAAACCTGGTGGTCCGCGAGAACCTTGAAGGAATGCTGGTGGTCAGGGCCTTTGATACCCAGGAATTTGAGGAAAACAGGTTCGACACGGTAAACCGGGACCTGACCAAGACCAACCTGTTCGTGAACCGGACCATGTCAGGAATGATGCCTGCCATGATGCTCATCATGAACCTCATAACCTTGCTGGTCATATGGGTCGGCTCCAACCAGGTCTCCGGCTTCCAGATGGAGGTGGGCGACATGATGGCCTACATGCAGTACGTGATGCAGATCATCATGGCCTTCCTGATGATGTCCATGATGTTCATCATGATCCCAAGGGCCATTGTATCCATCAACCGTGTGGTGGAGGTCCTTCAGACTAAATCAAGTATTACCGACCCCAGGCATCCATCATGCCCGGATAAGGTCCGCGGCGTGGTGGAATACCGCAATGTGTCCTTCCACTATCCCAGCGGGGACGGGGATGTCCTTTCAGATATCAGCTTCACCGCCCTTCCCGGACAGATAACCGCCTTCATCGGCGCCACGGGCAGCGGCAAGAGCACCCTGGTCAACCTGCTCCCACGTTTCTATGATGTAACCGGGGGCGAAATCCTCATTGACGGTGTCAACATCAAAGACTGGCCCCTTCACAAGCTTCGCCAGAGCCTTGGGTTCGTGCCCCAGAAAGGAATCCTGTTCTCAGGCACCATCCGCTCCAACCTGGCTTACGGCGACCGGACAGCCAGCGGGGAACAGATTGAACGTTCCGCCCGCATCGCCCAGGCCATGGAGTTCATTGAGTCCAAACCAGACCTTTTTGACACCATGATTGCCCAGGGCGGAGGCAATGTGTCCGGCGGTCAGAAGCAGCGGCTGTCCATTGCCAGGGCTTTGGTGAAGGATGCGCCCATCAATATATTTGACGACAGTTTTTCCGCCCTGGATTTTAAGACGGATGCAAAGCTGAGGGCGGCCCTCAGGGAAGAAACCGGTGACACGACCCAGTTCCTGGTGGCACAGCGTATCAGCACCATCATGAACGCGGACCAGATCATCGTACTGGACCACGGGAAGATGGTGGGCAGGGGCACCCACCGCGAGCTTATGGCAGGCTGTAAGGTCTACCGTGAGATTGCACTGTCCCAGCTCAGCGAGGAGGAATTGCAATGACAGAACAAAAACAATCATCCGCTCCCCGGATGGGCGGCGGCCGCGGCATCCGCGCGGCTGGTGAGAAGGCAAAGGATTTCAAGGGCACCATGCTCCATCTCCTACAATACCTGATGGTGTACAAAGCCTCGGTTGCCGTGGTCATCCTGTTTGCCGCATGTTCCTCCGTCTTCTCCATCATAGGACCCAAGGTCCTTGGCAAGGCCACCACCAAGCTGTTTGAAGGCATGATGGCCTGGATGATGGGCACCGGACTTCTCACCGATTTCCGCTACATAAGGAACTGTCTCCTGCTGCTGGTGGTGCTGTACCTGATATCGGCTGTATTTTCCTATCTGCAGAGCTATATCATGTCGGGTGTCAGCATGAAGGTCACTTACCAGTTCCGCAAGGACATATCAATGAAAATGAACCGGCTGCCCTTAAGCTACTACGACACCAGGACCCACGGCGAGGTGCTGTCCCGCATCACCAATGACGTGGATACGGTGAGCCAGACCCTGAACCAGAGCCTTACGCAGATCATCACCTCGGTCGCGACCCTGGTGGGCGTCCTGATCATGATGATATCCATCAGCATCCGGATGACCCTGGTGGCCGTCATGGTACTGCCCCTCTCCATGGGCCTGATCATGGGCGTTGTGAAGAAATCCCAGCGCTATTTCAAGGGCCAGCAGAAAAGCCTTGGAATGCTCAACGGACACATCGAGGAAATATACGGCGGCCATAATGTGGTCCAGGTCTTTAACGGCGAGGCCGAGGCCATTGAAAAATTCACGGAAATCAACGATGAGCTTTACAAATCAGCGTGGAAATCCCAGTTCCTGTCCGGCATGATGATGCCCATCATGTCATTCGTCAGCAACCTGGGCTATGTGTTCGTATGTCTGTTAGGCGGATATCTGACCGTAAAAAAGGTAATTGACATCGGCGATATCCAGGCCTTCATACAATACATGCGCTCCTTTACCCAGCCCATCACCCAGATTGCCAATATCTCCAACACGCTCCAGTCCACGGCGGCTGCGGCGGAGCGTGTGTTTGAATTCCTGGATGAGCAGGAGGAGGTTCCTGAGACTCAGACGCCCATACAGCCGGAACAGGTGCGGGGGGATGTGGAATTTTCCCATGTGCATTTTGGCTACCGTTCCGACAAACTGATCATCCATGACTTTTCCTCGGTCATCCACGCGGGCCAGACCATCGCCATCGTAGGCCCCACCGGCGCGGGCAAGACAACGGTGGTAAAGCTGCTTATGCGGTTCTACGAACTGAACAGCGGCAGCATATTCATCGACGGGCACAACATCCTGGATTTCACCAGGAACGGCCTGCGCTCCGTGTTCGGCATGGTACTCCAGGAAACCTGGCTCTACAGCGCCAGCATCATGGACAATATCCGGTACGGGAATTTTGATAAAACCGATGAGGAAGTCATGGCAGCCGCAAGGACCGCCCACTGTGATGAATTCATCCGGTCCATGCCGGGCGGCTATCATATGATGATTAATGAGGAGGCCAGCAACCTGTCCCAGGGCCAGAAACAGCTTTTAACCATTGCCAGGACCATCCTGGCAGACCCGCGGATCCTTATCCTGGATGAAGCCACCAGCTCCATTGACACCAGGACCGAGGTTCTGATCCAGAATGCCATGAACAACCTGATGCAGAACAGGACCAGCTTTGTCATTGCCCACCGCCTGTCCACTATCCGGGACGCTGATTTGATCCTGGTCATGAAGGACGGCGACATCATCGAACAGGGCAACCACCAGGAACTGCTGGAGAAGAAGGGCTTCTACGCCGACTTATATCAAAGCCAGTTCGCACTGAACACTTAGCGCCATCCCGCACGCCCGATGGCGGAAGGCCTGAGGCTTCATGAAAGAAAATGAAAGGTGAATGAAATGAACGATAAAATCCAGAACAATATAGATGGGGAAGAAACCAGCGGCAGGAAGGGAAAACTCAAAAAAATCCTCTACCCCCTGCTCTTCGCCGTGGTCATCATCGGATGCTGCACCGGTTATTACCTGTTCAGCGTAAGCACGAACTATTTCAGCACGGATAACGCCAAGGTTACGGCAAAGCTCTATTCCGTCATGCCAGTTACCAGCGGGAAACTGATATCCTGGGATGTGGAGAACGGCGACCTGGTGGAACAGGACCAGGTGCTGGGCCGTCAGGAAGTGCTTCCGTATATCACGTCCCCCATAACAGGAACCGTTGTCAAGAATGACGGCGCGGCCAACCAGACCGTGGCCGCAGGCACGCCCCTGGCAGTGATTGCCGACACCTCCAACCTGTATATCGGTGTCAATGTGGAGGAAACAGATATCATGAAAATCCATCTGGGCCAGCTGGTGGATGTCAGGCTGGACGCATATCCCCACAGGACATTTAAGGGACAGGTAACTGAAATCGACCCGGCAACCCAGACTTATTTCACCAACACCACCAGCTTTTCCACCAGCGGGACCTACACCAAGGTCACACAGCTGATTCCCATCAAGGTCACCATCGAGAACAAGGAAAACCTGCCTCTGGTGTTCGGAATGAACGCATCTGTAAAGGTACATTTGAAATAAGGAAAAACGGGAGGAATCATAATGAAGAAATTAATAGGAATCGGAGCCGGCCTTATGCTGGCCGCCAGCCTTATCACCGGATGCTCCGGTAACAGCAGCCAGACCGAAGTGACAACCGCCATTGCAAAATCAGGCAGGGACCTGTCCTCCATGGTATGGCAGGGAACCGTGGAGGCCATGAGCACCATTGACATCATGCCGGAAACCAGCGGCAAGGTAACTGCAATCATTGCTTCCGAAGGACAGCATGTGAACAAGGGGGATGTGATATTCCAGGTGGATGACACCAATGCCGCCCTCTCCCTGCAGCAGGCCCAGGCCGGATACGATGCTGCCCAGGCAGCATTCGGCATTGCAAAAAAGGCAAGCGAACAGAATACAAACGTGGCCCCGGCAGAAATCGAGTACACGGACGCCAAAAATAATTTCGCCCGTATGCAGGCCCTTTACGCCGCCAATGCAATCTCCCAGGTGGATTTTGAAAATGCAAGATCCAGGATGGATTCAGCCGAGGCAAAGCTTCAGGCAGCCAGGAACGGCCAGGACGGCAATTACGATTCAGCCAAGGCCCAGCTGGACAGCGCCAAGGCAGCCCTTGACATTGCCCAGAAAAAATACGATGACTGTGCCGTCACCTCTCCCATCACCGGAATGATAACCAAAATCAATGTGGAAACCGGCCAGACCGTGTCCCCCCAGGATACAGGCGCAACCGTCATGGATGACAGCGGGGAAAAGGTGGAAATCCAGGTAGCTGACACGGATATCGGCCAGCTGGCAAAGGGCATGCCCATGGATATAAGCCTCCAGTCCGCCGGAAAGACCTGCCGCGGCAGCATATCTGAAATCTCTGCTGTCTGCGATTCCAAAACAGGCATGTATACCGTCAAAATCCTGCTGGACGCCGATGACAGCCTGCACGACACCGGTCTTATGGCAGATGTCCGCGCCTCTGTCAATGAACCTTCCGCATCCGTATATATTCCATCCAAATGCATCTTTACCGATGATGGTGGGGATTATGTATATGTGGTGTCCGGGGACCAGGCTGAGAAAACGCCTGTCACCAAGGGCAGGAAGAAAAACGCCTACATGGAAATAACCCAGGGTCTTACCCAGGGCAATGAGGTAATCCTGCAAAGCAGCCATTCCCTGGAGGACGGCATGAAGGTGCGGGTACTGACCGTCAAATAGGCCGGAAACAGCGAACGGTGCCGCAGTAAGGATTGTTATATTTTTAACATTTCCTTTGCCTTTTGTAAAATCTGTGCTATACTACTTAGCAACATACAAGCGCAGCCGTCAAAATACAGCGATTCCGCATATCCGCGGACAGCTCCCGGCCACGCACCAGGGAGGAACCTATATGGAACAGAGAAATCTTACGTTACTGACAGACCTGTATGAACTGACCATGATGCAGGGATATTTTAAGGAAAAAGACGCCAACGAGACAGTCATCTTTGACATGTTCTACCGCACCAATCCCCACGGCAATGGCTTTGCCATCTGCGCCGGGCTGGAGCAGGTGATTGAATACATCAGGGACCTGCATTTTGACGAAAGCGACATTGAGTACCTGGGAAGCCTGGGAATATTCGAGGAGGACTTCTTAAAATATCTCCGCGGCTTCCGCTTTACCGGGGACATCTACGCAATCCCGGAGGGGACCATCGTCTTCCCAAGGGAACCGCTGGTCAAGGTCATCGCCCCCATCATGCAGGCGCAGCTGGTGGAGACGGCCCTGCTCAATATCATCAACCACCAGAGCCTGATAGCCACCAAGACCGAGCGCATCGTGTATGCGGCCAAGGGCGACGGCGTCATGGAATTCGGTCTGCGCCGCGCGCAGGGACCGGACGCAGGCGTTTACGGCGCAAGGGCCGCCATGATTGCGGGCTGTATCGGCACCTCCAATGTGCTCTGCGGCAAGATGTTCGATGTTCCGGTCAAGGGTACCCATGCACACAGCTGGATCATGAGTTTCCCGGATGAGCTTACGGCCTTCCGCACCTACGCCAAGCTGTATCCGTCCGCATGCATCCTGCTGGTAGACACCTATGACACCCTGGACTCCGGCGTCCCCAATGCCATCAAGGTATTTAAGGAGATGCGTGAAGCCGGAATCCCCCTTACCTTTTACGGTATCCGCCTGGACAGCGGCGACCTGGCCTACCTGTCCAAGAAGGCCAAGAAAATGCTGGACGACGCCGGATTCCCGGACGCAGTCATCTCCGCTTCCAATGACCTGGATGAAAACCTGATTAACTCCCTGAAGATGCAGGGCGCAACCATCAACTCCTGGGGCGTCGGCACTAACCTGATTACAGCCAAGGACTGCCCGTCCTTTGGCGGAGTGTACAAGCTGGCGGCCGTAAAGGACAAGGCCACCGGACAGTTCATCCCCAAGATCAAGCTTTCAGAAAACGCAGAGAAGATCACCAACCCCTGCAACAAGACCATACAGCGCATTTACGACAAGGCCACCGGCAAGATCATCGCCGATTTAATCTGCCTGGTAGGCGAGGAGTTCAACACGGAAAACTCCCTGCTGCTCTTCGACCCCATTGAAACCTGGAAAAAGACCATGCTGGCCCCTGGCAGCTATACCTTAAGGGAACTGCTTGTACCCATCTTCCTGAACGGTCAGTGCGTATACGATTCCCCTAAGGTAATGGATATCCAGGCCTACTGCAGGAAGGAACTGGACACACTCTGGGACGAGTCCAAACGTCTGATTAACCCGCACACGGTCCATGTGGATCTGTCCAATGAATTGTGGCATATTAAGAATCAGCTGTTGGATTCGTTCCATAGGAATTAAAGTTGGATTTAAGGGGTGGGCGGAGGGGTGAGGTTGTTCCGTCCGTGAGTGGAATGGGGATAGGGACGGTGGAGACGGCTGCGGGGCTAGCAGCTCTAAGCCTCCGGGAACCGGCGCTGGACAAGAGACTGGCGCCCAAACTCGCAGTGAGGTGCTGCCATGGATTTCGGTATCGGGCTCAGACAAAGGACGCCAGTCTCTTAGCACCGCTTCCCGGAGACTAAGACCTGCACGCCCCTGTAGATGCCTCCACCGCCCCCATCCCCATTCCACTCACCCACTACGCTTTTCCTCTTTCCCTTTCCCATCTCTTAAATCCGGGAATAAGAATAAATAAACCAAGCCGAAATATCTCCATATTTTTATAGACTGGACAGGGTAAGTTCTTAATCTTTCTGAATAAGTTCTTATCTATCTCGGGCCTATATGATATGGAAATATTGGGGCTTGGTTTATTTTGTGTATCTTATCTTTTATATCTTTTTTTCCTTTATTTTTTATCCCTTATCTTCATCTCTTATCTCCGACCTGACGGACTTAGCATATGGAATACGATATGTTAACGCCTGCGAGTCTCTCTTTACTCCCGGGTTGGGTGTTTATGTAGTGATAGGAATACACAGCAACCTCTTCATAGCCTTAGCAGGAG